>Ga0206942_1205_pt1 | contig 16955 bp, 9 predicted proteins | sample Alteio_BWOrgHeat_6_FD_153253 | JGI IMG/M metagenome (GOLD analysis project Ga0206942, IMG submission 153253) | Enriched cells from forest soil in Barre Woods Harvard Forest LTER site, Petersham, Massachusetts, United States -... | ecosystem: Environmental > Terrestrial > Soil > Temperate forest > O... | reverse complement strand
CGAAAGGGGCAGCTTCTCCAGCGGAAGCCGGAAGTCGGCCAGATGCCGGGCGGCTTCCTGAACTTCGGAAAGCGTGATTTGGGAAAGAAGCTCGAGCCATTCTTTTTCCCGGGGCGAGCCTTCCGCCAACTCGGTCGAGAGCCACCGGGGCCAATCGCGTCGGAACAGCGTATCGAAGCGAAGGTTTTTGTCATCGATTTCCGCGCTGGGATCAATGCCCGCGGCGAGCGGGAAACGTTTGATAAGAGAGAATGCAAACGAGTGGATGGTCGAAATCTCCGCGCGGTCAATCACCGAAAGGGCCTGACCCGCCCGAGTTTTTAAATCGTCGAGTCCCGCCGCCGGATCAGGCCACCAGGGTTCCACCTTCAAATCATCGACTTTGGCGGCGTCTGTCATTTTGTGTAGGGCTAAGGAGACCCGTTCCTTCAGTTCCCCGGCCGCCTTTTTGGTGAAGGTGAGGGCCACGATCTGGTCGAGCGGCAGGGCGCGCACAAAAAGCGCTTCCATGATCACTTTGACCAGGCGTGTGGTTTTCCCCGTGCCGGCGCCCGCTTCGATGACCATGTTCACGTTACGCATGGGCTTTCTTCCCTTTTTTGGGGGCGGCTTCGGCCGTGCGGCCCAGCCGTTTCTGGTTGGCCAGGCGCACGGGGTCCCATTCACTGCGCGACCGGGTGCGCATATGTTCCTTGCGGCAAAGCCGGGTAAAGGCGCAGCGGGCGCAATAGCCCCAGTCGCCGGTGTCGGGTTCGATATAGAAGTGGCCGCTTTTGGCGATCTGGATCAGGCCCTGGACGTTCTCGGCGAGGGTTTTGGCATCGGGGGTCTGCCAGAAGTCGGCTGTGAGCGGGGGCGGTGCCGCGTCCTCACTTTCAGGGCGAACCATGCGCAGGGAGGCGCTTTCGACTTTGCCCAGCTGGGCGGCCAGGCCCATGTAGATGGGAAGCTGAAGGTACTTTCCCTTGATCAGCTGGGTGGCGAGCTTTCCGGAGAAATCCCTGCCTTTTCCGGTCTTGTAGTCCACGACGCGGACCACTTTCCCACCCGGGCCCTCTTGGACGTCAATCCGGTCGGGCTTGCCATGAAAGCGGACCTTATCGGCTTGCCCGGTCAGTTCCGGTAAAAAAGCCTCAAGTCGCTTTTCGAAATAGGTTGGAATAAAATCACTTTCTTTAGTTTCAGCACTATCTTCTTTAATAAACTCGGCCAGGACTTGGCGGATCATGGTTTGAGCGGCCCTCCAGGCTATGGGATAGATGGGTGGGTGGCTTGTGGTGAACTCTGCGAAGACCGTTTGGCAGGCGGCTTCCATGTCAGACCCCTTAAAGGACTCATAGAATACTTCCAGAATACGATGAAAAATGTTTCCTAGAGCCTTGTTTGTGAGTTCTCCATCCGGCGCTGGATCGTCCTCCACTTTCAGGCGCAGCACCTGGCCGGCATAGTACTGGTAGGGGCATTCGGCCAGGTCTTCCATGGCGGAGGGCGAAAAGCCGGCTTCGAGGGCCGGTCGCAGGAGTTCAGGCGAGATGATAAGCCCATCTCGGGGCAGAATACCTTTTTGGAACTTCTCCATCTCTAACTGCGAGGCCAGGAGAGTCTTAAAGAGCTCCTTTTTCCAGCCCAAGGCGGCATAGAGGGCTTCCAGATCTTCCGAGGAACTTCCCCCCCGGTTCATCAGGTAAGAGACTTCCTTGGGAGCAGCGTCCATGGGCGGCAGCCGAAGCTTGGGGTCTTTGAACTTAAATGGAAAGGCGCGCGATAGGCGGTTGGGTTTTCCATGGGTGCGGCGCAGGTGTTCTTGAAGATATATGGACGGAATCAGCGCTTTCCCCTCTTCATCCGAGCGCTGGGTGAGAAGCATGAGGTGGTCGGTCGCGGAGGCCTGCATGAGCGCAAAAAGCATGCGCTCTTCCGGGTAGCCGTCCATTTTGTTGGCCAGGCGGACACCCAGCGTGGCGGCTAGCGCTGTACGGGCTTTATCCGAGAGGAAAGGATCTTCGCGAATGAGCCGCGGAAAGGATTTTTCATTGAGCCCTAGGAGAAAAACGGCCTTGAACGAGAAGCCGCGGGCCTGGAGGACATCCAGGACCTGGACGCCCTGGTTCGAAGGCGGCGCCGGCATTGTGAGAGCGTCCATTTTCTCTTCCCAGGTTTTCAGAAAACGTTCGCGGGATACGTTGACGCCTAAGGCATCCAAGATGCTGAGCGATTGAAGCGATTCGTGAATGGCTTCAAGGAGCGCGGATTCCTCTGCGCTCGCATCCTTCGGGAGTCGGAGGGATTCTTTGATCAAATCGACGGCCCATTGAATGTGGGAGGACCAGGTGGTGTTGCCGTCATCCCGGCGGAAGCCGGCCCTCCACACGTCCGGCGGGCCGGCTTCCGTCGGGGTGACGTCGACCACATACGGCGACTTCTCCAAATCACTCCGGACCGTCGCCGCCAGCGGATTCTTTTCATCGAACGTCAGCAGGCTGCGGATGATTTTGGTGAGCGGATGCAGGCCCGCCGGATCACCCTGGGAGACGTGATAAGGAATACGGTGGCTGGTGAAAAGGTCCTTGATCGGCGCCAGATAGGGATCCACGCGCCGCGCGATCACCGCCATATCGTGGAACGCGATACCTTTTTCCCGCAGTCGGAAAATCTCTTTAGCCGTAAGCCAAATCTCGTCCCGCCCCCCAGAACAACTAAAAACCTCTACGTTTGAGCTTTCAAACAGGTTGAAAGAAGCACCAGGTTTGAGATTTGGACCTGGTCTAACAGACGATTGGGTTGATACTTTTTGGTTGAAGGCGGGGTCGTTGAGGAGTTTTTCCGCAAAAGCATATTCTGCGTTGCCTTCTTCATAGGGAAAGTAAACGCGGGCATCGGAGTGCGAGGCGAGCGATAACATGAAATCCAGCTGAACGCCGGTCAGATCGTAGAAGCCGTAGAGAAAAATGGTTTTTTGCGCTTTGATCCAGGGATGTTTAGGAACGAGGCCGGCGGCCCGGCGGAGCAGATCGGCGGAGGTCCGCAGGCCCCGCGTTTGCATGATTCCCACCAAACGCGCGTAAAGGGCAAGTGTGGCGGAGGCTTCGGGAGCTTCCTGGCCTAAAAATCCCTCCTGAGCGGCCTGGAGCGACGCCTCCGCAAGCATTCCGGAATCGGCCAGATCCTTGAGTGTTTCTGACAAGGCGGCCGGCACGCCGTGCGGGATCGTTCGTCCTTCGAGGCCAAAATCCTTCCGCAGTTTTAAGTCGATTTCTTCCCCGCTTTCTCCGGACAAAATCCAGCGGATGGTTTCATGAAAAAACGCCGGTTCGCCGATGGTCGGTTCGGTGTAGGAACTTCCGGCCATCACGCGCTCACCCAGCGCCCGCGGTGTCAGGATATGAAGATTGAGAAAGCCCGGCTGTTGTCTGGCCAATTCGGTCTGAAGGCGGGTCCGGATATGCCCGGAAGGCGACACGATGAGAAGAGAAGTAAGCGGGTCCTGGCGGCGGGCTTCAAGAATATCCGAGACGCAGGCCTCTTCTAAGTCGCGGAAAGATCCGGTTGTGAGTTGAAACATCTGACGTTATTCTATTAAACAACCTATGCGACGAGATGGCTTGGGGCCGAATGTTGTTGAGGACCTATGCGGCTTGGAGAACCGACAAGATTGGGCGATGGAAATTGACGCCATTTGCATCCACTTCAGAGCCGGAAGGAGTAATTTGGAGGACGCCAGGTTCTTTGTTCCTCCCCCTCTCCATTCGTATAAGCAACCACACGCCCAGACTTGCGACGGCTCCGAGTACAGGTAAAATCCAGCCCCCCCAATCGCCAGGCGTGATCAACATGGAGAGGGCAGGACCCGCGTTGTTGGCCGGACCGCCATGGGCGATGTGCCAGATTTCCCACCCGGCTGACAGAGTGAAGGTTAAGCCTGTGAAAATTGTCCCGGTTTCGGATCCATCCTGCTTACGCGACACCTTCGTCAAATATCGGATAAAAAGGCCGATACTTTTGAGAAAGTGGCTCATATAATCCTGGCCTTTATAGGCTGCCGCCCTTTGGAAGGCGGCATCAAGCCAGACCTCCGGGCGCTCATGAAGAATTGGAATTCTTCGAGCCGTTTTATTCGTCTCCTCCGCTTGTTTTTGAGCGTCCGTATACGGTTTAAATTGTGCGATCAGCAGATCAATGGAAAGTGCCAGATCCGGGTCATTATGGATCAGCTGGTTAATCATCTCCCGACGTTTCGCGTGATCCGGCACCACGCCGACAAGGCCCAGCAGTAGCTGATATTTATCTTCCTGTAAGAGAGCGAGACTGTCCGGGATTTCCATCATGCGGCGGAGCATGCTCCAAAGGATCGGTTGACGGCTCACCCTCTCCGCTTCAGATTCGGGGGCGATCTCTTCCTTTCTCCGGAGATCGATATATTCTCTTAAAATCGTGCCCAGAACCGTGCGGCCGCGCCAATTGAGACTGCGACCGACCGGAGCTCGGTCGAAGAGTCTTTGCGTGAGTGTAATGATTTTGATGTGTCTCTGTTTTGAATTCTTTCCCAGCGCGGTGAAATTTTCTAATAGTTCATGCAGGACATATTCTTCGAGCAAATCAATGCCTGCGCCTTCCTGCTCTCGTTTCATCAGATAATAAATAATATCCACGGCCAGAGATTGGCTGTCGCCGAGGTAGTACCAATCCGGATCATTCTTTTTGTACAACGGGACTAATTTTGAGGTTGTTTTAAAGAAGTTAAAATTCACCAATGGAGATTCAGTAAGCATTCGAATGACCCGGTCAATGTCCAATGGACTGGTCACGCCGTATTCCTTCAGCAGTTTGATCAGCCGGTCTTTCTTGTGCGCAAGGATATTCGCGTAAGCCGCCTCAACAGCAATCACGGCTCTTCGATTATATTCAACAACCTCCATATTCCCGCCGCGAATGGCTGCCTGTATCTCCTTCTTTTGTTGAGCCGTAACGCTATTGCCGGCGATATAGCCGTCGGTTTCGTTTTCTGAAACATTTCCAGGGGGAGCGTCAGTCCTTGAATTTTGGAGATCCGGCCGTAGATTTTGAATAGCAAAGCAACTTTTCAAATAAACCCACCAGTTTGGCGCGAAGAGCGTGCGCGGATATAAAGCGCGCGGACTGGGTGGAACAGCTTCTAATAGGAGTCGGTTATCGGTTAGAATCGGGTGAGCGCAGGAAAGTTCTGACATCGTTGCAGTTACTGAGAAACCAGGTTCCACAACCAAAGACACAGTAAGAATCGATGCCAAAAATAATGCAAAGAATCGTTTCATGGTTTGCGTACGGTGGCTATAAGAAAAGTCTAGCACCAGACGGCCAGACTTGATATCGGGCATAAGACTAAATGTTGAGGTCCTGAAGACCTATGCGAATTTGGGCCCAGCGTGGGAGGATGGGAGTTTAGGGTTCTCTCTTCACGGCAAGGTACTCATAAAGAATCCGGTCGTGGTCGTAGCTGGTTTTTTGCTGAAAAACAAGGCGGTAGGGAGGGTGTTCAAACTGGCCTTCCTGGCTCAATGTGGCCGCGAGGTTGGGGTCCTTTTCCAGAGCGGCGCCGAGTGCGGGATCGTGACTTAAGACAATATGGCGGTCTTTGGCCATTTCCAAAATCAGAAGCGGCTTGATCGTGATCGGTGTTGAGGTAGCTGCCGCGCCGGTACCTTCGATACTGGCGGCGGCTTCCCGCGCTTCCAGGCGCACCATCCTTGCTTTTGTCTCCGGAATTCCCGCATCCAGGGCGGCGGAGACCCAGTCCAGGAGCTGTTCACGAACCGTGGCGATATCTTCGGCTTTGGCGATCGACTGAATGCTGCCTTCTTTTTTGATCGCTCCGGCCAGCGACGAAACTTCTTTGAGGTATGTGTTTTTGTCGGAGTCCGGGATGTAGTACATGACGACTAAGTGAACCTTCATTCCGTCCTTGGAGCCATAATCGATACCCAGGGGGCTCCAACCCACGGCGCAGAGAAGTTCGCCGCCGCCTGCGCCGCGAACGTGAGGGCAGGCCACACCCAGTCCAATTCCGGTGTTGCAAGTTTTTTCCCGGGCAATGATTTCTTCATCGAGGCTGAGTTCCCCTCCCAGCTCGGGGACCGCCTCGATGAGGTGAGCCAGAAACCGTAATGAACGTTCCTTGTCCGTATCCGGAAGTTCAATCAGGCGGCCATCTTTCAATGCATTCAAAAGACTTTTCATTTTTAATCAACTCCAAAGCGGCGTATGAACCATGTCTTTACGAGATGGGTAAGAATTGTATAACACAAGAGCGTACCCACAATCCATAGCCAATACGCATGCGGCAGTCCTACAAGTCCCAGAGAGGACGCTAAGGGTGAGAACGGAAGATATACCGCGATCGCCATCACCGAGAGCGTCGTCAGCGTCAGGGCCATACTGGCGCTGCTTTGGATAAACGGGATCCGATTCGTCCGGATAATATGGACAATCAAAGTTTGCGTCAAAAGGGATTCCACAAACCACCCGGTGTGAAATAAAGCCTCCAAGCGGGCTTTGGTTTCAGCCGGAGTGGAGGCCAATTTGAACTTCCAGCAGCCGAACACGTACAGCATTACAAAGTAAGTGGTGTAGTCGAACACCGAACTCGTCGGGCCAATGAAAATCATAAATTTCTTAATGCTCTCAATGTTCCAGCGCCGGGGTTTTTCAAGATACTCGTCATCCACGCGGTCCGTGGGAATGCCGACCTGGGAAAAATCATAGAGAAGGTTGTTAACGAGCACCTGGATCGGAGCCATCGGCAGAAACGGCAGGAAAAGCGCGCCGCCCACCAGGCTGAACATGTTGCCGAAATTCGAGCTCGCTCCCATTTTGATGTACTTGATGATATTGCCAAAGACCTTCCGGCCTTCAATAATGCCGTCTTCGAGCACCAGGAGACTTTTCTCAAGAAGAATGATATCGGCCGACTCTTTCGCCACATCCACGGCGGTATCCACCGAAATGCCGACGTCCGCCGTTTTCATTGCGGGAGCATCGTTAATTCCGTCGCCCAGGAATCCGACCACATGGCCCTTACGCTGAAGCGCACGAATAATCTGCTCTTTTTGAGACGGAGAGAGCCGGGCGAATACGGTGTTCTTCTCCGCGATATCGGCGAGCTCATCCTCGCTTAAATGCGTTAATTGATTTCCGGTAATCAAACCCGTCATTTTTAAGCCGACATCCTTGCACACTTTCTGACTGACCAGGGCGTTATCGCCGGTTAAAATTTTCGTGATCACGCCGGATTTCTGCAGGATTTCAAGCGCTCGTGCGGAGGATTCCTTGGGAGGATCAAAGAAAGCGATATAGCCTAGAAGAATCATGTCGGCTTCATCCACGGATGAGAAGACTTCCTTGCTCTGCGGATATTCGCGGTAAGCGACGGCCAGGACCCGGTAGCCATCGGCGCTGAGCGATTGATACTCTTCCATCAGGTCGTCTTTCAGGATGTCAATCAGCGGGTGAATTTCTTCATCCACCTGATATCGACTGCAGACACTGAAGATCTCTTCCACGGCTCCTTTGCAGATCAGCACGTGGTCGCCTTCGTAGTCAATGATGACCGACATGCGCCGCCGGGAAAAATCGAAGGGGATTTCATCGACCTTACGGCACGTTCGTTCCACATCCAGGTCGGTATGGGCCAGAATCGCCTTATCCATGAGATTGCGCAAGCCCGTCTGGTAATAACTGTTCATGTAGGCGTAGCGGAGTACGTCATCACTCTGGCGATTCGTGACGTCCACGTAACGCTCCAGGACGATGCGATCCTGGGTCAGAGTCCCCGTTTTGTCGGTGCATAAGACGTCCATGGCGCCAAAATTCTGGATCGAGTTCAAGCGTTTGACGATCACTTTTTTGCGGGACATCGCGATCGCACCCTTCGAGAGGTTCACCGTCACGATCATCGGCAGCATCTCCGGAGTCAGTCCGACGGCGATCGCCAGGCCGAAAAGCAGCGCCTCGGCCCAATTGTGTTTGGTCAGCCCGATGATCAAGAATGTGATGGCCACCATAACGATCATGAATTTGATCATCAGCCACGTGAACGCGTTCACGCCTTTGTCAAAGCTGGTCAGGACTCGTTGGCGGGCCAGTTTTGCCGAGATGGAACCGAAGTAGGTCTTACCGCCCGTATTGACGACCAGGCCGCGAGCGGATCCGCTGAGCACGTTGCTGCCTTGGAAACACGCGTTTTGCAGGTCGAGATTTCCTTTGCCGGTGGTCGTCCCCGCGATTGTGCTCTTTTCAATGGGCATGGATTCGCCCGTCAAGGCGGACTGGCTGACGAAAAAGTCCTTGGCCGTAAGAAGACGGAGATCGGCGGGAATAATGGAACCGGCCGTCAGAATGACGATGTCCCCGGGGACCAGGTCACTCATGGGGACTTCCTCTTCTTTGCCGGCTCGCAGAACCGTGCAGGTCGTCTGAACCATGGCGCGAAGTTTTTCCGAGGCCTTGCTGGAACGGGATTCCTGAAAGTAACCCAGGAAAACGCTCAGGAGGATCATGACGAAGACCACGCTGGCGGCGCGCAGGTCTCCCATGGCGTAAGAGACTCCAGCAATCACCAGCAACTGAATAACCAAAGGGTTCTTGAAGCGCTGGAGGATTTCCCCAACAAAACCTAAACGTTTTCGCTTCGCGACTTCATTGAGGCCATATTTGATACGACGTTCATCCGCTTCCGCCGCTTCCATCCCTTTATCGGTAACGCCGAGCTTTGTGAGCGCGGCTTCGGGAGTCAGCGTGCAGATCTCAAAAAATTCGCGGTCTGATTGGGCGTTCGTCGAGCCCGAGCCGTTTTCGTCAGACCGGCCGAAGAAAGATTTAATGACAGGAACAGGATTCAAGAGCGCATTCATAAGTTAGTCAGAAATTTCCGCTGGACGGGATCGCGACAGCTGGGCCCAGAAGGGCACCCATTCTTCCATACGCAGCATCCGGGCGATCGCCAGATAAATCGTGGCTCCCCCCGAAATGGCCACCGTGACGCGGACGATCAGCGGGAAAACGGGTCCGCCCCGAGCCTTCATGATAAAAAGGCAGAAGACCACCATTCCCGCGCATCCGATTGAAGATTTTAACAGGGTGACCAGAATCCGCCGGCCGCCCAGCAGCCCGATTTTTCGTCTCAGCATAATATACAGAAAGACCATATTCACCCAGGAGGCGGTGGCGGTCGACAGGGCGAGTCCCCCTACCCCCATCGGCCTCATCAGAATGAGATCCATCGTGACATTGAGGCCCACACAGCAGGCCGCGATGATAACCGGAATGCGCGTGTTCTGATAAGCATAAAATGCGCTGGCCAGAATTTTGACGGCCGCATAAGCAAAAAGACCAAGAGAAAAGAACAGCAATGCCCAATTGGTCATCAGCGTGGCCTGCGCTGAAAATTTGCCGTGCTGAAACAGCACTTCAACGATCGGTTTCCCCAATACAATCAAGCCTGCCATCGCGGGCAGAATCATGAATAAGGTTAAACGCAGAGCGAAATTTAAAGTTTCCTTCACGCCGCGAGTATCATTCCGGGCCACGCTGGCGGCCATGGCCGGGAGCGAGACTTGAGACAGGGCAATGCCAAAGAGCGCCAGCGGCAGCTGCATCACCCGGTTGGCGTAATAAAGGGCCGTGACGGATCCTTCCGCAAGAAAGGAGGCGCATATGGTGTCGACAAAGGCATCGATCTGGTCAACGGAAATACCGAGGGTGGCCGGAACCATCAGCTTTGCGACCCGCGAAGCTCCCGGGTGCCGGGGATTCCACCGGAGGCGCAGCGTATAGCCTTGCTGCCAGAGTGCGGGGATATGAATGAAAAACTGACTGAATCCGCCGATAGTCACCGCGATGGCCAATCCGATCGCCGCCTTGTCGGCTGTTAAAAGAGGCGCCAGAGCGAGAATGTAGCCAATTTCCGCGACGCTCAGACAGGCGGGCGCCAGAGCCGGCAGAAAAAAGGAATGAAAGGAGTTGAGTACTCCCGTGATCAAGGCGGCCAATGAAATGAAAAGTAGGAAAGGAAACATGTACCGAGTCAGGGTCACCGTTAACGCGAAGCGTTCCGGCGTTCGTTCAAACCCCATGGCGATGAGGCGAGTGATTTGCGGAGCGAAAATCATTCCCAGCGTTGTCAGCGTCGCCAGCACACAAAGGAGCGTCGTGAACATAATGTTCAGGAATTCCTGGGTCTCGGCGTGGCCCCGCGTTTCGGCATATTCAGAAAACACGGGAATGAAGGATGCCGATAACGCCCCTTCCCCCAGCAGCCGTCTAAAAAGATTCGAGATGCGGAAAGCCGCGTAAAAAGCGTCGGCAGCCGCGCCGGCCCCGAAAAAGGTGGCGACCATGCTGTCGCGCGCATAGCCAAGGATGCGTGAGAGCATGGTGGCACCTGTAAAAATGCCCGCCGAGCGGGCTAATTTATGTTGGTGCTGTGAAGCCATGGGTTTGGTTGACAATCCGTCTTTCAATCAGATACGATAGCAATTCCTAAATTTCGACGCAATTTGACGTTTTTCTAAGGAGTTTTTATGGCTAAATTAAAGACCGGAAGACACACCTCGGCACTCAAAGCGCATCGGCAGTCGGAGCGCCATGCCCAATCCAATTTGCAGGTCCGAAGCCGCATTCGTTCGATTGCGCGCAAAGTCGAAGCGGCGGTGGGACGCAAAGATGCGACCGAAGCCAAGAAATTCCTCAATGAAGCTTTCTCCCTCTGGGACAAAGCCGCCAAGACAGGCCTTATTCACCATCGCGCCGCTTCCCGCAAGAAATCACGTCTGGCTCAGCACGTCGGTCGCTTGAGCGCCGCAAAGGCCTAAAGTCAAAAGCGTCAGTGCCATATCCGGCGTTTCTTTCCCCGTCTTAATCGCCTGTTCCATTTGAAGACAGAGTCCGATTCCTTCCACCAGGTCTGTTTCAGACCATCGGCTAAGTTCTTGAACAAAACGATGTTCTTCCCCCCGTTTGATATGAAAACGCATCGCCATCATGGAGGCGTTTTCACCGGAGCTCTTTGCGCTCAGCCAGTCCCGGATGGATCGGGATAAAAGCGCTAAAAGCCTGAGCGGCTCTTCGCCTTCTTCCAACAAACTTGATACCAGGGCAACAGCCGAAGAGACATTTCTCCTGCGGATCGCGCTCAGCCAATCGAAGGGCGAACTGGCTTTATGGTAGCCAAACGAAGCTTGTGCATCTTCGAGGCCGATCATCGGACGTTCGCCTGTATAAATGCTGCATTTCGCGAGTTCCTGATCCAGAAGCCGCAGGCTTTCGCCGGTCTGCTGGATCAGCCATCCCGCCGCTTCGGGATCGAGATCTTTTTTATAGTGTCGTGCCCTTTGAACCAGCCAGCGATGCGCCTGCTCGGGGAAAAGAGGCCAGAAAATAACCACCTGCCCGATGTCCTGAATCATCTCGACCAGCGGTTTCCGGGCGTCATCGCGGCGCCACTCTTTTCCCCACACGCAGATGATTTTTGTCTCCGGGGGAAGAGACTGCAGGCACTCCGCAAGCACCTCTTGATCGCCCGCGGACAGTTTAGCGGCGTTGTCGATCCGAATGATTTTCTCCGAACCGATAAAAGGCATCGTACGGCAGGCTTCCAGAATCTCGGCGATGCCCGCCTCGTCGGCGTCAAAACGGTCCATGCCGAACCCGCTGTCTTCCTTGCCCAGCCAGTAGCGGGACGCTTGATGGATGGCCTGATCGATCAGGAAATCTTCCTGGCCGGCGAAAAGATAGATGGATTTCCACTGGCCGCGAGACCAGGAAACAAAAAGATCGTCCGATTTAACAGGCTGGGCCATAATAAATAAAGTCGCTTCGAACTTCGGAATTCGAACTTAGTAGGGCGTGGGCGTCGGAGAAGGAGCCGGGGCGTCGCTCGGCGGCGGCGCGACCGGCGCGTAAGAATTCGTTTGATCCGGATAATTTTTCGGTACCGCTTTGTCCGTGGTGCCGGTCGCCGTTCCAAATCCTTCCAAGGTTCGTGTCGTAATATCCCGCGACATCTGATCCCAAATGGTTTGCTGCGCCTCGACTTCCGTCGTCGCTCCCGGCAGGCCGGATGAAGCGACATAGTAGCGAAGCTCGCCCGTCATATTAGGCTCCGTCCAAAGCGTCTGGTTTTTGATTTTATCGTAGAACGTGACGTTCACCAATATCCACATTTTGTACTGCGTCGGGACGTGATTGGAATCGAAACTGAGAGGCTCAAGAATGTATCGCGTGATATCTCCGATCACAACGCCATCCGCCTGATCCTCGGTGGTGATCTGGTACCGTCCGTCCCGGTTGAATTCGTCCTGCACGGCCAGAGTCAGTTTATCTTCCAGGCCATACTGCTGCGTATGATTGGCGAAGGGACGCACGGCGAGTTTGCGGATATAAGAAGGCAAAATTTGGGGAGCAGGGTTGTAATAATACTTGGAGCATCCCAGAAAGGTGATGATCACAGGGATAACCCAAAAAAGCTTCGATTTCATAGAGTCTCCTGAAAATTACTTGATGACAATATTCACGAGCCTGTCAGGAACAACGATCACTTTGCCAACCGATTTACCCGAAAGAGCGGCCTGAACCTTGGGGTCTTTCAAAGCTTCTTGTTCCAGCACATCTTTTGCGGAACCTGGCGCCATCTGCAGTCGAGATCGTAGTTTACCATTAATTTGTACGACGATCTCAATGCTCTCCGCCGTCAGCCATTGCGGATCGGCCTGCGGCCATCGGGACTCCGAAACAAGCCCTTTCTGACCCAGAGTTTCCCATAATTCTTCCATCAAATGAGGGGCCAGGGGCGACAGCAGCTGCACAACGGTCTGGATGGCCTGAACGGAGGCTGCATCTCCCAAAGCTTCGTATTGATATAAAAGGTTCACCAGTTCCATAACGGCGGCAATCGCCGTGTTAATCTGAATCTGTTCGCCATAATCGTGAGTTACCTTCTGAATAGCCCAGTGCGTTTTGCGCAGGAGGGTCTTGCGATCCTCTTCTCCGGGTGATGGATTCCCCTTCTGTTTATCCAGAAGGTTGCCGGCGAGTCGCCAGACGCGGTTCAGGAAGCGCCATTGACCTTCCACCGCGTCATCGTTCCATTCGAGTTGTTTCTCCGGGGGCGCCGCAAAAAGGATAAACATACGGGCCGTATCGGCTCCATACTTCGCAATAATCGCGTTCGGGTCAACGACGTTTCCGCGGGACTTGGACATGGCCGAACCGCCCAACGTGACCATCCCCTGCGCCAGAAGTCGTTCAAAAGGCTCGGCGGTTTTCACAAGTCCGAGCTCGCGCATGGCTTTATGCCAGAAGCGCGAATAAATGAGGTGCATATTGGCGTGTTCGATCCCGCCGATATATTGATTGACCGGCACCCAGTCGTTCGCCAGTGCGCTTTCAAAGGGTTTAGATTTATTGCGCGCATCCGTATACCGCGCGTAGTACCACGAGGAGTCCACGAACGTGTCCATTGTGTCGGTTTCCCGTTTAGCAGGCTTGTGGCATTTTGGACAGGTCACATTGACGAAACTGGCCGATTGTTTCAGCGGAGATTCCCCCGTGCCGGTAAACTGAATGTCGGTGGGTAAAACAACCGGTAATTCTTTTTCGGGTACCGGGACGATACCGCACGTCGAACAGCTGATCATCGGGATCGGAGTACCCCAGTAGCGCTGTCGTGAGACAAGCCAATCCCGGAGTTTATAAGTCACCGTGGGACGGCCGGATCCGCGGCCGGCAAGCCAATCACCTACTTTTTTCTTGGAATCCTGGGAAGGGAGACCATTAAATTCACCGGAGTTCACAAGAACACCGTCCCCTTCGTAAGCTTTCTCACCCTCAAAACTGCCCGATTCTCCATCAATCACCTGCACGATCGGAATCTTGTATTTGGTGGCGAAATCGAAGTCACGCTGATCGTGAGCGGGCACGGCCATAATGGCTCCGGTCCCATACTCCATCAGCACGTAATCAGCGACCCAGATCGGTACCGCTTTTTGATTGATCGGATTGATTGCCTGCGCTTCCAGAAAAAATCCGTTTTTGTCCTCCGCTTCTTTGCGCTCCCGTTTTCGGGCTCGCTGAGCGGCAATTAAGGTTTCAAGCGCGGCGATTTTGCCGCCTTTTCCGGCCAGTTCCCGCGCCAGAGGATGCTCGGGCGCCAAAGCGAGATACGTGGCCCCAAAAAGGGTGTCCGGGCGCGTGGTGAAAACCGTCAGCTTATCGGTCCGGTTCTGCAGCGGGAAAACAACTTCTGCGCCGTCCGAACGGCCGATCCAGTGCGACTGCATCGTCAGGACTTCCTCCGGCCATTTCCCGCGCAGAATTTCATGGTCCTTGAGGAGGGCATCGGCAAAAGCGGTAATCTTAATAAACCATTGCTCAAGTTCCTTTTGTTCTACGATGGAGTCGCAGCGCCAGCAGCGCCCCTCGGCGGACACCTGCTCGTTGGCCAGCACGGTCTGGTCCACCGGGCACCAGTTCACGGCGGCTTTTTTCTTGTAGACCCACCCTTTTTCGTAAAACTTCAGAAAGAACCATTGATTCCAACGGTAATAATCCACATCACAGGTCGCAAATTCGCGGTCCCAGTCATAAGAGATTCCCAGCGCTTTAAGCTGGTTTCTCATCACGACGATATTCTGGCGGGTCCAAGTCTCAGGATGGACTTTGTTCTTGATGGCGGCATTCTCGGCGGGCAGGCCGAACGCGTCCCAGCCGATCGGATGCAGGACGTTCTCCCCCTTCATCCGGTGATAGCGGGCTACGACATCGCCAATCGAATAATTACGGACATGCCCCATGTGGAGGTTGCCGGAAGGGTACGGAAACATCTCCAGGGCGTAGTATCGCGGCTGCTGCGACACAGGTGTATCCTTAGCGGCAAAACTTTTGCGTTTTTCCCAAGCCGCCTGCCACTTTTTTTCTATTTCGGAATAGGGGTAGACGTCTTTCATGGTATTATTTTTCTGCGGTATTCATTGGCCATCCATATGTGACCAGATAATATCGCATCGGTTTTTCGACGAGTTTTTGCGGTGTTTTTTCGGCAGATGAATACGGCTGATTTGGCGAGTCCATAGGCAAGTATTTTAATGAATTTCGTCGGTGATAGCTATTGTTTCACTCATAGACCCACGCTTTTGCGGCCAATGGGCCCAAGCGGAAAATGAGACCTGTTTTTCACATACATTTCATATCGGTTCGGTATAATTTTATTTCTTGAACGCGTAGCCGCGCATGCGTTCGGAAACTATGCGCAAATTCTCCCCCCAGCTTGTTATCTTCCTGCTCATTCCATGCCTGATTGCCGGGAATGCGTCACTCCCGGCTGCTGCCGCTCCCTTTCAAAGACTCGAGGTGGCGCTACAAGAACTCCCATTCACTTCACAGGCATTTGCCAGCAGGGCTTCCTGGTTTGACCGAGTAATAATCGCCAATCCCGCTCCAAAAATATTCGCCGTTCAAATGGTCCTGGCGGGTATCGGGTATTATCTCGCCGCCCACACCGGCCATTCCGTGCTTGGCCAGAGTATCGCTGGATTGGCGATGGTGCCGCCTATGGGCAAATCGCCATCCCCTATCCCTAAATCGACGCGAGGTAGTTTACAGACGCTCGGTCAGCTGGAAATATCTATTTTATGGGCGATTTTGAAACTGAACAATAGGACTTATGGTGTCCCCATCCAAAAGGAAATAAAGCAGCTATCAGGTAAGTCCTTTGCAATGGGTGCGGTATATGCATCGTTAGATCGCCTTGAACAAAAGGGCTACGTATCCTCCGAATTAGGTGGAAAAACAGCTACACAAGGTGGGCGAACAAAGCGAATTTTTAAGGTTGAAAAGGCAGGTCGAGATGCACTGCGGCCAATCATTAAGTCTATGGATCAAATGGTCAAGGATTTGTGGTCTGCCTTAATGGGATCTAATGCCGACGAAAAAGAGTCAGCCGGGAATCCGCAAACCGCCGGCCAAGCCCGTATGGCGACGCCCGCTGCATCGGCCACTTTAGAAGAACGTCCTCCCGAAAAATGGGAGATCTTGAATTGGGCTGATGCCGAAGAAGTAGATCGTCTGCAAGAACTAGCCCAACTATCGCACCCTACAATCCCTCGCTTTCGAAAGGGTCCGGGGACAGGTCGATGGGAGACAGAGGACTTTGACGGTCCAAGATTACAAGAATGGATTGATGCGCAGTCTGAAAAATCTGATCAGGAATTTATCGATGCCTTGATTCCGAAAATAATATTGATAGGGGAAGGGTTGATTGTGCTTCGTCACGCGTACCTGATTCACGGAGACGTTTCAACGCACAACATTGTGATCCACGGACCCTACGAAATTCCTTCTTTGATCGACTGGGAGACGTTTGGCGAAAATGACCGCGATGCACTTCCATCTCTATTCCGAGCTTGTCTTCTCCAGAGATTGAGGCTGAGTACAAACGATGACGACGTAAATTACCGCAATATCGTCGAGGCAGGTTGGTCGCGATTCGATCCTGGTTTGTTAGAGCTTCTGAAGCCAGGTGAAAATGGGAATGAATCCCTACTGAGGGAATTGCAGGCATATGTTGCGAAACGGGTACCATCTGGACGCGCCGCCTCGGCTGAAACGCCGACGAAGAAAACACCAATTGTGTTGACGGCAGTCGTGGGAGCGATCATGGGTTCCCTGATTTTCGCGTGGGTTCCGATGGGGCCGCGTCACTTGGGGGATCTGGCCATGGCCCTTCTTCTCGCGCTCAGTGCCATAGTGAGTGTAAGCGTAAAGGAGGACAGTCCAATCGGCTGGCGGCAAGTATTATCAAGTCTCGTGTCATTGGTTTTGGGAATTTGGGCGTATTTCACATTAATTGGGAACTTCCCGATCGTTATGAACTCACTGCCACATTTCTTGATGGCCGTGCTGGTGACCTTTGCTGTGATGGTTCTGAT
>Ga0206942_1203_pt1 | contig 17016 bp, 11 predicted proteins | sample Alteio_BWOrgHeat_6_FD_153253 | JGI IMG/M metagenome (GOLD analysis project Ga0206942, IMG submission 153253) | Enriched cells from forest soil in Barre Woods Harvard Forest LTER site, Petersham, Massachusetts, United States -... | ecosystem: Environmental > Terrestrial > Soil > Temperate forest > O... | reverse complement strand
TTATATTCATCATATTGTTGAAGTGCTTGTCCACCTTCTGTTATGAAATGAAGTATTTGTTGCCACTCTTCCATTTTTATTTCACGAAAACAATAGGTAGATGAAATTTCACGAAAAATAATATCAGGATAAAAACCTTCTCCGATTGCAAGGGTCCCCAGATATTGAATCAATACATCAAAGCAAAGCAGCATAGGTTCCCTATTCTCAATAAAATTTTGCTTCATAGCGGATTTAAGTGCGGCGGCTTCCACCAGTTCTAAAGAATGAGTGGGAAGAAAATAAATTTTACTTATTTCACCGGGCTGGTGGCCGCTTCTGCCTGCTCGTTGTAAAAAACGAGCTACCCCTTTGGGTGAGCCTACCTGGATAACAGTTTCTACGGGACGGAAGTCAACTCCAAGATCCAGGCTGGATGTACATACCACAGCTTTCAGTTTACCGGTGTGCAATGATTCCTCAACCCATAATCTCAGCTCCATATCAATGGAACCATGATGTAACGCGACTGCCCCCGCCAATTCAGGTGCTGCGTTCAGTATTTCCTGATACCAGCGTTCACTCATACCCCTGGTATTTATGAATATCAGTGTAGTCCGGCTTTTTTCAATAATGGGAATTATTTTATGTACCAGTTTAATTCCCAAATGGCCAGCCCATGGGTATTTCTCGATTTCGTCCGGTATGATGGATTCAACTTCTATTCGTTTATTGAGTTTTGCACTTACAATAACGGGCGACTCTTTAATTTTATCTTCTATAGGAGATATCAGGACCTCCATCCCCTGCTTGAGATTGCCAATGGTAGCTGAAATACCCCACAGTGAAAAGCCATATGTTTCATTGGTCAAACGCAGATGAGCAATTCTTGAAATAGCCAGTTCTACCTGGACTCCGCGTTTAGATCCCAGTAATTCATGCCATTCGTCAACTGCGAGGATCTTTACGTACTTAAAAATTTCCGGATAATTTTTTTGCGCGAGGAGTAAATGAAGGCTTTCCGGAGTAATAATCAGGATCTCGGGCATTTGCCTCTGTTGCTTCTGCCTCTCACTCATCTCTGTGTCTCCATTACGGATCCCAACTTTCCATTGCATTCCAAGCGCATCAATCACTTCGACCATTGCACGTCCGATATCTTTCGCCAAAGCACGAAGTGGCGTTACCCAGATCAAACGAAGATGGTTGCGTGATTTGACTAAGTAGGTATCAGGGTGTTCATTTATAAAATCAATTATTGCACCCAAAAAAACAGAAAAAGTTTTGCCGCAGCCAGTGGGTGCATTCACAAGACCCGAATGCGATCGTATAATATGATTCCAGGTTTCTTCCTGGAATTCAAAAGGTCGTATTCCATTCATCGTAAACCAGGAAAGTATCACCTGGTATCCTTTACTTTCTCTTAACTGCATGAAACAGAATTAATATTCTTGTGGTTCGTAGATCGTGAATCGATGTACAACAAATAAAATACTATTAAAGAGTTTTCAGATATTCAATAATAGCTTTCCTTTCATGGTTGCCCAGTTTATCGCCATAAGTATGTCCATAGTTTCCATATCCCGGCAAATATGTATTGTAAGTTGTTGTTCCGACTGCAGAATCCATCTTGTTGTATTTCCATCCAAGATTATCGTAATCGTATTCAGGATTGTCAAAATTGCGTGACCAATACGCAGGACGATCTTTACTATTCAACAGAGATTCAAGATCCGGGACAGATCCGTTATGAAGATAGGGTGCTGTGATCCAAATACCATCGAGAGGAGGTGCAATATATCCGTTAAAAGGTACGAGTCTTGCAGGATGATCTCCCTGTGCAAACCATGAATTATTGAACCATTCAATAAATTGATAACTCTGGTAATTACTTTTATATAGAGAAGAATCTGTCCCGATTTCAGACTCGGGAATCAAAAGGTTTGGATATTTTCCGCCATCTCCATAACTGCCATGACACTTTGAACAATTTTGCACAAATAATATACCTCCTTCTTTAACCAGCAGTTTATTAATCGGTTTTGGATAAGCGGGGGGCCGAATAGAATAAATATATGCCAATACATCATTGAAATGAGAATCGACCTCACGTGATTCAGATGTATCATTAACCGTCAATAAATTAGAAGCCATCAGGAATCGACCGAAGTCTCCTCTTCCAAATCCGTTGTAGAACATGGCGTTTTTCTTTTTCAACATCCACCACGCAGGAACATCCGTAGGAATTACTTCTTTTGATGCCTCCAGGAGAGGTTGTTCGCTCCACCGAAATGTTTTTGGATCCCGATGACTTGCCAATAGTGCCGCAAGCCTGTCTGCAGCATTCACACCACGTACCTGAGTATGCAGTTGTCCTCCAATTGCCTTTACAACCTGAAGAAATGGTTCGGCAGCTTCGTATTTTTTTGCGTCAAGTTTTCTTAAGAGTTTTTCTGCTGCAACTGCATTCCTGGGATCCATTTTTTCTCCACGTGAAAAATCAATAGTTGAATTTCCGAGACCCATAATGAGTTTTCCTTCAAACAGCTGTGCATGACATTGCATACAATTCGGTGCTACTACGCGTTCTCCGTTTGGCGCTGAAACCACTGTGTAATCATAAGGTATATCTTTGTTATCACCTTCTCTATTCAAATAATTAAATGATGTTTTTCCAAAACTCATTTTAAAAAACGACAAAGGGATACCGCTTCTAAGATAATCGCCCGTAGTCAGATACGTCAGACCAGTTTTCGCGTCACCAGTCCTTTGTTTACTTTCAGGAATGCTGACCGGATCGTCCCCATTTTTAAATAAAACAAATGAACTGAATGAAAATAAAATGATCCACAAAAGAACACAGAGCTTTTTCATTTCCTTAAAATTAACCTGATAAGACTCAAAGCTTGAATATAAATATGATTACAATTAAAAGCGGATTCGGTTGCTCCCGAAAGCAAAAAAATTACTGCAAACACGGGATGTAAGAATAATACCTTAATGTTTGCCGTATTGCTTTAACATCATCTGAAGGTCGTCAAGTGTATTGATTTCTTCCGGCTTTTTATCTTTTCGCCATCGACTAATCCGAGGGAATCGAAGTGCAACTCCGGATTTGTGTCGTTTAGATTCCGCAATTCCTTCAAAAGCAATTTCAAACACAAGTTCAGGTTTTACAGTTCGAACGGGACCAAATTTTTCGAGAGAATTTTTTTTAACAAAATAGTCCACCTCGTTGAATTCTTTATCCGTCAATCCGGAATAAGCCTTTGTAAAAGTTACCAGTTGATTCCCTTTGCGAACTGCGAAAGTAAAATCTGTATATAAATTGCTTCTCCGGCCGTGTCCTTTTTGAGCATATACCATTACTGCATCGATTACGAGAGGATCGATTTTCCATTTCCACCAGTCGCCCCTTTTTCGTCCTGTTTGATAAGGAGCATTTTTTCTTTTTAACATCAGGCCTTCGCTGCCCAATTCTCTTGATTTTTGCCTGATAACTATTAACTCATCCCATTTTTGAAAGGGAATAAGAGGTGAAATTCTTAATACCGGCAAGTGTATTTCTGAAATTATCTTCTCCAATTGAATTCTCCTCTCCAATTGTGTTTTTTCCCGAAAATCCTGGCCCAGATATTCAAGCAGATCGTAAGCAATAAATCCAACGGGAGCTTCTGCAAGGTTCTTGCGTGTAATAGTTTTTCTGCCAATTCTCGTTTGAAGAGCAGCAAACGGCAATGGTAAAAAGTCGATTGAATCCGATCCGGATGGTGAGAGACATATAATTTCCCCATCAAGGACGGTACCATCGGGAAGTAAACTCTGAAGAGGGCTAAATTCCGGAAATTTTTCAGTCATCAGTTCCTCACCTCTGCTCCAGACAAACAAATTGGAATTCCTGAGAATGATTTCTCCGCGTATTCCGTCCCATTTCCATTCTGCAAACCATTCATCCGGACTACCCAGTGAATTCAAATCTTCATCCAGTGCGTACGCCAGATAAAATGGATAAGGTTTGGAATAATCCAGCAATCCTGACTTTTTGCTGGTCAGTTCACTAAATGGAAATGTCATCGGGTCCCAGTTGCCAGTAATCCTGTGCGCAATTACTGACGGATCATTTTTAGTGGATCTGGCTAAAGCATTAACAATCATCTTTTGCGAAACTCCGATTCTAAAATTTCCAGTAATGAGTTTATTGAAAACAAACATTTCATTCTTCGTCAGTTCCTTCCAGGAATCCAGAATAAAATTTTTTTTCTCAGGTTCTTCTGATTTTTGCAATAAAATCAATTTATTCAAATAGTAATTCAACTGTAATCCTGATTTAGTGCCTTTACCTGCAGGAATCAGGAGCGACAAAGTTTCTGCCAAATCACCCACTGTATGATAACACTCCTCGAACAACCAAAGTGGCAGTGCGGTTATTTCTAAACCATAAGAAATAAGATCCGCCGACGATATTATCCGTTTAGGTTTTCTGCCACTGAAAATCGCAATTACCCAGACCTTATCTCTTTCATCCGCCTTCTCAAAATATTCCACAAGCGCTTCCAGTTTGATATTTGTCTTGGTAGCAGCACCCAGAGTTTGTACTAAAATGGCGAAACGGTTCATGTTATATCCTGTTCACGCTGAGTTTGTTGTTTTTCAGTTTCCAATTCTACACTGTCGCCAAATTCAGTTTTCACTTCTTCAGACTGAATCCCGATCTCATTCAGATACCTGCTAAACGACGATTGAAAACCATGTGTTACAAATACTTTTTTTGCGCCCGTTGACCGCACAACCGAAAGCAGGCCTTTCCAATCCGCGTGGTCACTCATTGGGAATGCCCCGTCGACATTTCGCCTGCGAACATTACCACGAACCTGCATCCATCCGCTACAAACGCCCAATGAAAGCGGATAAAACCGATTCATCCATGGAGAATTCTCCGAGGAAGGTGGTGCGATAACAATATCTGCCTGAAATTTCGCTTTGGTCATTTCCGGTAAAACCCTAACTACATTTTGAAATTGGAATCCTGACTGTAAAAGCGATTCCTGCACATTCCATATTGCACCATGCACATAAATCGTCGAAGAAATTTCCGCAAGACATTTCAATAGTCTTTGTGCTTTACCCAGGCTATAAGCTATTAACACAGAATTTAAACCTTTATCTCTGTTAGATAAAATCCAATTTTGTATATCATATGACAATTCCTGTTGCTCTTTCCACTCATATATTGGCAGGCCGAATGTAGATTCTGTGATGAAAACATCGCAAGGAACAATTTCCAGTTCACCACTAATACCATCGTTCTCTGTTTTATAGTCTCCACTCACCACCCAAACTGAACCCTGATATTCAACCCGAATTTGGGATGAACCGATTATATGGCCTGCCGGATGGAGAGATACTTTGACTCCGTTTATAAAAACCGGTTCATTCCAGCCAACCGATTGTACAGATATTTCTCCAAGCCGAAGTTGCAATAAAGGTTTGGTAAAATGATGACATAGATAAGATGCGTTCCCCGGTCTTGCATGGTCACTGTGGGCATGTGTAATAACTGCCCGTTCTACAGGTTTCCAGGGATCGATATAAAAATCACCTTGTTGGCAGTAAATGCCTTTATCATTAAAATTCAACAGATTCATTGGAGGTTATGCTAAAAACAATATCTAGTACACTGCAACAACATTGCCATTCACTTTCTTAACATAATAGAGTTTTTTATTTTCGAGATATTGAAGGGTAATTGTTCCCGATGTTTGATTTCCGCTTTCTCTATTTGTAAATACGGGTTGGATATCAAAGTCGTTGAATATTTTAAATTTTCTCATTCCAATACTTCCATCAATACGCCCCCTGTTCGCTGCCAAAATCTGACCAAAATGGAGAAGAGTTTCGTATCCCCGGTATACCATATCCGATGGACGAGAATAAAAACGTGTTTTAAAATACTGCTGAATGGCGATCACAAGACTATCTGCAGGATTGACATAAAACGGAGTTGTGTAATAAATCTCAAGATCCGCATATGCAGGGGTGTTGAAATCAGTAACTGCATCCCAAGTCGGCATTCCAAGGACCTTCATGGGGTATGTTTTGCTCAGGGGCGCCAGCTTGGCGCAAACAGCTTTTCCAAAATTTTCGTCCAGGCTTCCTACCAGAACTACAGTTTTCAAATTGCTATCCATAAGTGGTATCAGGCTACGCGGATCCACATTATTGTCCACATTAACATATTTCATTTTCAGAGGAACGGACGAAGTATTTTTCTCTATTTCTGCAAAATCATTGTGTAACCGATCTTCCTGAGTACCTGCCTTTCTGAGGTAAAGAATATTGGAGGTGGCCCAGTTGCGTTGAATAAATTTGTAAATAGCCTCACAATGGGCATGCAGTGTGGTATTTAAGATTACAAATTCAGGATTATTTGTAACACCACCATCGTTGGGGAAATTTACATTGATAAAAGGGATATTCATGCTCCTGGCTGCATTGGCGAGTAAACGCAGTTCAGTTGCATTCACGTCACCTAACATCAACTGTATTTTAGAAAAAGCCGTGTCTTCTAATATCTGTTGTATTGATTTAGATGAACTTCGGGTATCGTAAACAGTCAGGTCCAGAGAAGCTCCCGTCTTTCTAAGAGAATCCATTGCTAACTGAAGACCCTCATAAAATTCAAGGCCCGGGTTGAAATACTTTGGAAAATTCTGATCAAAACGATAGTTACCAGCAGCATCAAAGGCTGAGTCAAGATACAAGGGAAGAAATACAGCGATATGATATTTGGTGCTATCGCCTGATTGTGCAAATGTCCGATTCACATTTGTACTAAAAACAAGAAATATCAAAACAATCGCCGAAGTGATTTTCATAAGTAATTTATTCCCATTCTATGGTAGCTGGTGGTTTACTGCTGATGTCATATACAACCCGGTTTATCCCTTTTACCTGATTTATTATATCACTAGATACCTGAGACAGGAAATCATGTGGGAGATGTGCCCAATCAGCGGTCATGCCATCTACCGAGGTTACCGCACGTAAGGCAGCAGTAAATTCGTAAGTACGTTCGTCTCCCATTACACCCACACTTTTGACGGGTAATAATATAACGCCTGCCTGCCATATGGACCCGTAAAGATTTTGATCTTTAAGAGCCTGAATAAATATCTGATCTGCTTTCTGTAGCAACGAAACTTTTTTCTGATTTACTTCACCCAATATTCTTATAGCGAGCCCCGGTCCGGGAAAAGGATGTCTTTGCAAAAGCTCGTCAGGTATGCCCAGTTCTTTGCCCACACGCCTTACTTCATCCTTGAACAGGTAACGAAGTGGTTCTATCAAACTCAGCTTCATTTTCTTTGGCAGTCCCCCCACATTATGATGAGATTTAATAGTCTGCGAAGGTCCGTGTACCGAAATGCTTTCTATCACATCCGGATATATGGTTCCCTGACCCAGCAAGTCGATTCCTTTTTTCTTTTTTGCTTCTTCCGAAAATATTTTAATAAACTGTTTGCCGATCGTTTTACGTTTTTGCTCCGGATCGGTTATTCCTTTCAACTTTTTGTAAAACTGCTTTTTTGCATCCACACCTTTTACGTTCAGTCCGATTTTCTTATAGGTATTCAATACCTGCTGGTATTCATCCTTCCTTAAAACCCCATTGTCGATAAAAAAACCAAAAAGATTTTTCCCAATAGCCCGATTAATCAAAGTTGCAGCTACGGTGGAATCCACCCCACCACTCAGCGCCATAATCACCTTCTTGTTACCAATGGTTTTTTTAAGAGCAGTGATCGTGTCATTGACGAAATGTGCTGCAGTCCAATCCTGGCTACATCCACATATATCGACCAAAAAATTTCTCAGAATCTTCTTTCCTTCCGTTGAATGATATACCTCAGGATGAAACTGCAAACAATACAAGGGAAAACCTTCTCCGTTATTCCTGAATGCTGCATACGGAATGGAGTCGGTTTTTGCGATTACATCAAAACCGGCGGGCAATTCGAGAATTGTATCAGCATGACTCATCCAAACCTGCGATAAATCATTTACACTGTGCATCAAAGCATCTTCTTTCACGATACTCATGAGCGCCCGCCCATATTCCCGTTTGTTGCTATTTGCAACCTTACCTCCGAATTCCTTTGCCGTAAGCTGAGCGCCATAACAGATTCCCATAATAGGGAGAGATCTGTGTAAAGCTTTCACATCCACTTCGGGAGCTTTTGAGTCATTTACTGAAAAAGGTGAGCCCGATAAAATAATACCCTTCAGGGTAGGGTCCGGTACGAATTTCTGATGAAAGGGTATAATTTCGCAATATACATTTGCTTCGCGTACTGAACGGGCTATCAATTGGGTATACTGGGAACCAAAATCGAGAATTAGAATCTTTTCATTCATGTAGTGGCAAAGATAACATTTGTAACCTTTTCCTGTGAAAGAGCGTCATACACGAAATATTTTTTTCTTACCATCAGAAAAAACCGAACTTTTCGCATTAAAAACCGCTCATGAAGAAGTTATTTCTCCTTTCGCTGATTGTACTTCTAGGTTTTACTTCGTGTCGTTTTATGGGTAAACGCATTCATGGAAATGGAAACATTAAAACTGTGGAGAAATCCATATCTCCGTTTACTGAGGTAGAAGCGGACGGAGATGTGAAGTTAATAGTGACACAGGGTGATACCAGGCCAGTAAAAATCGAAGGCGATGAGAATCTTCTTTCCTATATAGAAGTAACTCAGGATGGGGACAGAGTCAGGATAAGGACGAGAGACGGTGTTCACCTCATGCCCACAGGCGACCTTAATGTTTATGTGAGCTCACCTACTTATAAAAGCATAGAAGTTTCAGGATCAAGCGATATTATAGGTCAGAACAAGATTACGAGTTCTGGAGAGCTAAACCTGCAGGCAAGCGGCGCCGGCGACATACAAATGGAAGTTGACGCACCAAAAATTACTTCGGGGATTTCAGGGAGTGGTTCTATAAAACTCAGAGGCCAAACAAAAGATCTGGATATTGACCTCAGTGGTGCAGGTCACGCATATTGCTATGATCTTCTTACAGAAAACACCACAGTTCAAATTTCAGGCGTAGGTAGCGCGCAGGTATATGCAAGTGTAAAACTAAAGGCAGATGTAAGTGGGGCAGGAAATATTAGTTATAAGGGAAATGCCAGCGTCTCACAGGATATTTCCGGTGCAGGCAGCGTAAATAAAGTAGACTAGTTTAAAAAAGATGAGAGTCTGATTGCGAGTTAATTTACCAGTTCGCGTGCATTTTCAATAGCAGCAGCGGTGGGCTTTTCGCCGGATATCATTTTAGCAATGCTTATTATCCGTTCTTCATTGTTCAGAACACGAATTTTTGTATTTATAGTTTCGCCTTTCATTTCTTTGTACACGAAAAAATGCGTATCCCCCTTAGCCGCTATCTGAGGCTGATGAGTAATGCAGATCACCTGTCTACTTCTGGACAGATCTTTTAATATTATTCCTACCTGCCTGGCGGCTTCGCCTGAAATTCCCGAATCAATCTCATCAAATAATAAAGTAGGCATATCCATCGACTGTGCTACCAGGGACTTGATACACAACATCAGCCGGCTAAGTTCCCCACCAGATGCCACTTTTTTCAGAGACTCAAACCGGTCGTTTTTATTTGCATCAAATAGAAATTCAATATTATCTATACCTGTATCCTTTAAATCCGTAATACTGCTTGATACACGGATTCTGGCATTGGGCATTCCAACTTTTTTCAATAGTTCGTTTACTTTTGCTTCTAATCCACTGATCTCAGCATTTCTATTTGAGGATAATTTATGAGCTACTATAGATATTTCTTTTATTTGCAGGCCAACTAATTTTTCCTTGTTATTAATTTCTTCAGCAATATTTAGCGATTCACGGATCCTGTTTCTTAACTGTTCTCTTATTACTATAAGATCAGCTGTTGATGCCACACCGTGCTTTTTTAAAAGTTTATAACCCAGGTGGATTCTTTCATTCAATTTTTCAATCTGTTCATCGTCAAATTGAATTTCCTCATTCATGGATTCTATTTCATCTGCAATATCCTGCAATTCGATTTGTACTGATGCGAGACGTTTCAAAATCTCAGGAAAGTCTTTATGATAGGCTTTAAATGGTTCTAATAACTGGCTTGACATTTTGATTTCCTGTACCACAGGATGTTCGGAAAGTGAAAAATTAAAATATATTCCTGTTAATGCTTTTTTGATCGCTTCGGCGTGATTTAACCTTTTCAAAAAAATTTCTGTTTCTTCAAATTCGTTTTCCTTAAGATCTGCTTCATCCAATTCCGCGAATAAGAATGAATGATAATCATTTTCCTTATCCGCTCTAGTTTGTCTCAATTTTAATTCCTCCAATTGTCGCTTCGAATTTTGCAATTGTTGAAAAAGAGAATGATACTGCGTAAGTAAATTTGAATTTGAAGCAAGAACATCAACAACTGCCAGCTGGAAATCCGACTGTCCGAGAGATAAAATATCAAATTGCTGGTGCATGTCCACTAAAAGAAAACAAATACGTCGGAGTTGCTCGAGATTAACTGGTGAATCGTTAACAAAAGCTCTTGACTTGCCATTTATATTTATCTCGCGGCGTAAAATGAGTTCCTGTTGGACCTCGAGTTCTTCATCTGCAATGATCTTTTCAATATCTTTCAAATGCGACACCTGGAAAATCGCTTCCACTACCGATTTCCTGTCCCTGAATTTAAGAATGGAAGTGTCCGCTCTTTCTCCAAGTACCAGCGATAGTGCGCCTGCGATTATAGATTTCCCTGCTCCTGTTTCTCCGGTAATCACTTGCAGGCCTTCCCTAAAATCGATAATAATTTCATCGATGATCGCATAATTCTTTATAGTTAATTGGAGCAGCATATACAGTTCTGATTTGAAATATACTGAAAATTTTAACCGGACGTACAGCGTTCAACGCCTGCTTTAGCTTTTTGATCCAGCGCATTTTTGTAATCATGCGATTTCATCTCCAGTACTTTTTTGAAATATTCAAGTGCTTTTTTTTTGTCACCCCTACTTTCATAAATATATCCAATTTGTAAAGCGGCCCTTGCACCATAATATTCACTTCGATTTTCACCAAGTCGCAGGGCTTCTCTATATGCAATCAGGGCCTCATCCGTACGACTTAAAGCGTCGTAAATCCTGCCAGTCCTGTAAAAGTATTCTAATTGGTCAGCAGGATCAGGAAAAGATGACCCATGTTTATCCTCAAACAATTGAAGTGCCTGAATATAATACCCGCCGTCATCCAAGAGGCGTGCCCTGAGCAATAGTTCATTGGGCCACCGACCGAGTTCAGCTTCTTTTTGTGCTTGCTTATCCGCATCCGTCTCTGTACTTCCTAAAACAAAGATCCTAGCCCTGGCTGCTTCAGCCTTTTCATTTTCTCCCTGCAAATAATAAATCCAACTAATTTTTTGGAGAGCATCCTTAACATAAAATTTCCCTTTAAAACGTGATAGAAAACGTTCCAGGTAAATAATGGATTCTTTGTCCAGACGATCGGCTTTTGCGTATCCCATTTGCATGTCCCATGTAGACATATCCAGATAGTCGGGTCCGCGATTCAACTTGTTGATAATTCCTTCCGTAACCGATGCATTCTGGTTATTAAGGGAAAGATTTGCTACCAGGTAAGCAAGCAGATGATTGTTCTTTGTATCCCAATTTTGCTGATTTATATATTGGAATACCTGCTGACGCTGATTGAGTATATAAAATTTGAGATAAAGAAAATAGAATGCTGCCTCTTCGTGAAAAATAATCGCATCCGGGTCATTACTTCCAAGCATCGATTCCAGGTTGTTCATACCAGATCCAAGAGTTCCCTTTATCCCCAACAAACTGCTTATAAACTGATACCCGGGAGGGATCGTACTCGCCGCCACCTGCATGGCACCCTGTAACATCCGGGAGGGCTGGAAATCCGGAAATTTCTGAAGATTTTCATTACCTGTCAGAAAGGACTTTCGAAAAGACCAGGCAGCATCCCACCGTTCTCCAAATTTTATTTCAACCGCTGCCCATTGAAAATAAATGACAGAGCGGGTAAAAAGAAAAAAAGGAGAAGACGGATCTCCTTTTTTTAACAACGCCAGTCGCTGGTCCAGAAGTGGTTTTCTTCTTTGATACTCAACGGGATCTTCATTAAAATAAAGAGTAAAAAAATCTATATAATTATCCAGAAAATAAGGTACAAGGTTGTTTGGATGTAATTTTTTCTCTTCATCCAGTATGAGCCGACCGGTGTTGAGTTTTAACTTGATGATCTCTGAATATGCTTTGCGACAATCTGCATTAAAATCAAATGTATAGGGTCCTGGTGCCCCGGAAATAGAAAGGGATGAGAGCAAAAAAAACAGAAATGCCAAAAAAAATAAGGAATGAACCGGACGGATCATGATGCAAGATAATCGACCCATGCATCCGAAGAATAGTTATTTCACGTCCACTCCGTCGTTTAACTCCCCATCTACGAGAATTCTTCCGCAATTTTCACAAACAATAATTTTTTTGTGTTGGCGGATTTCACTTTGACGTTGTGGTGGAATAGCGTTGAAGCATCCTCCACAGGCGTCCCGCACTATCGGGACGACCGCTAAACCATTACGGTAATTGGTTCTGATTCGATCGTAGGAATTTAATAAACGAGGTTCTATTTTTTCACGCGCATCAGCAGAAAGTTTTGAAAAGTGACGTTCTTCTTTTTCAGTAGTGGCTATTATTTTATCAAGCTCTTCTTTTTTATTTTTCAGAACTGACTCTTTGGTGGACAGAGCTTTTTTCGCTTTATCCAGCAGAAGGACCTTTTCAGCTACTTCTTCCTGAGCATCTTTAATGTGTTTTTCTGAAAGTTTTACTTCCAGCTGCTGCATTTCAATCTCTTTATTAATAGCCTCAAATTCACGGCTATTTTTTACGTTTTCACTTTGTTTTTCGTACTTCTTAATTAACTCTTCAGACTCTTTCATAGACAGTTTTTTCTGGCTAATGAACTCCTGTATACCGTTAATTTCTTCCTCTATGCGTGTTTGTCTCGAATTCAAACCCTGAATTTCATCTTCCAGATCACTTACTTCCATTGGAAGTTCACCCTTGAGTACTTTATATTCGTCTAATTTGGACTCTATCTTCTGAAGACTGATCAGAGAGGCTAATTTTTCTTCTACTGAAAATTCTTTGACGTTGGCCATAGTTTAGATATAATAATTGACCGGGTTTGTTATCGTACCCGATTTAAGGACGGCAAAGTTACGAAATTTATTAACTATAACCTCATGAAGTAAATCAACGGTAAACTGCTCGCTTTCAAAATGTCCAATATCCACGACGACCATCTTACCCTCAGCTCCAAAAAACTCATGATAGCGTATGTCTGCGGTTATAAAAAAATCCGCCTTGGCCTGTAAGGCGTTGGAAATCAAAAAACTACCAGATCCTCCACACAATGCAATCCTGGATATGCTTTTCTCCATTATTGGACTATGTTTTACTACCGGGATGTTGAAAGTCTGTTTAAGGTATTTTAACAGATCCGCTGCGGACATTGGTATTTTCAAATCTCCGATAAGCCCTGATCCAACTGACAGATTATTACTTTTAGGAGACAATATCTCCCGATTAAAGAGACCCAGCTTATCAGCAATTCGGGCATTGACTCCTTCGAGAATATTATCAAGATTGGTATGAATGGCATAAACAGTAACGCCTGCACGAATAGCTGCAATGATGGTTCTACCCGTCATATTTTCCAACGTTATTCGATGGATGGCGCGAAAAATCAAGGGGTGATGAGACACGATCAAATTACAGTTCTTGTCAACTGCCTCATTTATAAGACCTTCCGTACAATCCAGACTCACCAAAACACCTGTACACTCCATTTCCGGATCGCCCGTTATCAATCCACTGTTGTCGTATGCTTCCTGATAATCCAGGGCAGCGAAAGATTCCAGTTCGCTGATGACATTCTTGATTTTCACTATTCTATAATTTTCTCGAGATGTATTAGTTTTCCATCGTCATTAAATCCTTCTAGTATGATGCGAATTTTATGAGTAAGATCACTATTGTAGAAAGATATACTGATGGTTCTCTTTACTTTGTTTGTCTGCAAGTTTGGATTCCAATATAAGGTAGTCCTTATATCATTTGTTTCAGGTTCCGGGTTAATTAAATAGTCGGGCGAATAAAATTCACGCTTTAAATTATAACCAGTCATTCTAACCATGTCCAATCCCTTTATGCTTGGATCAGGTTTTCGTGCGGAGCCTTTTTTCATGTATACTGCAATGATACCCCCTGTACTGTTGCCTATAACTCCGGCTGAACCGGGTGAAAATACCTTAACCATTGCAATATTAGAAACAGGAATATCTTTAATCGAACCGGCATCTGTTTCAAACTCATTCAGGTAAAGGCCCGGAGTAGATCCTCTCCACGTTAACGTTGGTGTGGGGCTTTGTGTATTAGTAATCTGTAAACCTGCGACACGACCCTGTAGAAATGTAAATATGTCCATTCCTGCGTAACTGGATTGGTCATCCTGGAGGTCAAAAATGGTTGCATTTCCCCCGCTAAAAAGACCCGAACTATATTCTTCATCCAACTTTTCCTTGTCGGATTTTATTCGTCTTCTAATCGTTACAACTTCCAGATTCTGAATTTTTTTATCCTGATCCTGCAATCGGGCAATTTCTGCAAAAACCAACCGGCTTTTTCTCACCAGCAGACTATCGTCTGGCGACCAGACTGGTAATGACATGGTAAAAGACTTGATTTTTCTAGGTCCGACATACAATCCGTTTTTGATGATGACTGCAGCCTCATTTGAAAGATTTCTATTTGTATTAAAAGAGTAAAAAACCAATGCAGTATCATAAAATACGAGTCCTGGTAGTTTGAATTTTGAATTATTTACGTATGGAACGCTTAACATTTTTGTTGAAGAATCTTTGTATTGGAATATCACATTAAGGCTTTCATCTTTCGCAATATGAGAAGACGGAACTCCCAATACTTCTGCATTGAGAGAAAGATAATCCTCAATTGGATATTTTATAACAGGTGTTTTACCTTTTATTACATCATCCCATTTAAATCTTCTCCAACCGTGAGTAAGCATCACTAGATCAAGTTGCCGGGAGAGTGAATCGGAATTGTTTTGAAAATAGTAATAAGGATCTTTCACAAAACCGCGAAGATCCCCTGTCAGCAAGAGTCTGGAAATAATATTGTCATCCAATGGTCTGTTTCCATCAACTTCAGCATCCGTTATGGCAATCGCCAATTTAGATTTCGTTGTGTCATAAATTTGTACATCTACTACATTACGTCCTCTTTTTTGAAGGCTTTTAGCAGTTACTGTCAATTTCCCTTCGAAATTATAATTGCTATTGTTTATAAAACAAACACGTTCGGCCAGAGGCATCTGATTTATATCAAAAACGGTCACCTGCAAAATACCAGTAGGCAGTTGCTGGGTTGGTATACTTCCACCATTCATTGATATATCCTTGAGGTTTACAGTCGCTTTATAAACCATCTGTTGATTCATATGAGCTACTACGATGAGTTGCTGATACGCCTGATTTTCGGCAGGCCTGGATACAGAGAAAACCACTTTCGAATTTGAATTTAAAATTCTCAATACAATCCCCGAAGTTTTAACAGATGGAAGATCAGTACGATGTTCACTGCCTTTTTCATCTTTCCATATTGCATAAAACACATCGTTTTTATCAGGAACCAAGAGAAAACTTCCCATTCCATCGTGAGTCGAATTAAAATTATATAATGCTTTTCCCGACTGGTCATATAATATGCCGGACACTTTCCGTGGCTGACCAAATGAATCGTTTGCTTTGAACGCGATATTATTTTCAATTCCGGCAACCAGGTCACCTCCTTCCGGGAAAAAATTAAGCAAAGTGGGTGAAGAATCCGCGTGGAGAATTGAATCCTGGGAACTCCCAATAATGCGCAAATCTTTTATGTAGACAAAACTTGTATCAAAATTAAGCATCCATGTGGTATACGCACGGATACGAATGCGCGTACCTTCAAAAGAAGCAGGTAGGTCAAAGCTGCCGGTCGCAGTAGATTCATTTATAGGAGCGCTATTTCGCAAAATTAAATTTCCGTAAGCATCATACAATTCTGCATAGAAATTTTTACTAAATGGAGAAGGGTCGAAACCGGTAAACAAATATGCTTTGTACCAAATTCGTTCGCCTGGGTTGTATGCTTTTTTGTCAAACTGCAAATAAAGTTTCTCCTGCGGGAATTTTTCGGCGTAAATATTCATCATGGAGTCAATCTTCTGAGCCCGGCTATATAAACAGCCGGAATGAAAAGCAACAAGCAGGAGAAATCGAAGTTTCCAGTTCATATGGTAAAAATTAGGGCAAATCTCTGTTATCTTGTCTTAGAAATAAAACTGATTTTTGTTATATATTTTTTAATATGAAAAAAGAAGTGAGCGGTAGAGAACTTTATGAATCATACAGGCAGCATATGCGTAAACTTGCTGATGTGAGAGCTGCGCTGGCACTGATGCAATGGGACCAGGAAACCTATCTTCCATCAAAGGGAGCAAACTTTCGGGCGCAGCAAGTAGCCACTTTGTCTGAAATGGCTCATGAACTGGCCAGTTCTGATAAATTCGGTTTCATATTGGATTCACTGCAAAATAATGCAGAACTCGGCGAAATGGAGACCAAAAACATTTCACTAAGCCGGGAAGACTATATCAAACAAAAAAAATATAAGCCTGCATTTGTCCGAAAAATGAGTGAAGCAGTTTCAAAGAGTTTCAATGCGTGGAATCTTGCAAAAAAAGAAAATCGTTTTTCTCTGTTTAAAAACGAACTGGCAGAACTTGTCGAATTAAAAAAAGAGGAAACAGAGATACTTGGTTACATCGAGCATCCGTATGACGCCTTGATGAATGAATTCGAGAAAGGTTG
>Ga0206942_1202_pt1 | contig 17116 bp, 22 predicted proteins | sample Alteio_BWOrgHeat_6_FD_153253 | JGI IMG/M metagenome (GOLD analysis project Ga0206942, IMG submission 153253) | Enriched cells from forest soil in Barre Woods Harvard Forest LTER site, Petersham, Massachusetts, United States -... | ecosystem: Environmental > Terrestrial > Soil > Temperate forest > O... | reverse complement strand
TTTCCCGATGATGTTCCTGAGTGGTACCTTTTTCCCGCGCTATCTCATGCCGGATTGGTTGCAGAGTGCTACGAATTGGCTTCCATTAACACCGGTTATTGACGGTGTCCGACTCATTACTACTGAAGGAAAAGGAATATTAGAACTTTTACCGCAGCTTGGTATGATAGCTGGCTGGACGGTGGTTATCTATATCATTGCATTTCGCGTTTTCCGCTGGGAATAAGACGTCCTGTTTTAGACTTTACGACCCTGGATAGATACTACTCCAGGGTCGTTTAGTTCCCTGTACTTTGTGCTATTATGCAGGTAACACTAAGCATTAGCTCAACACTTTGGAGAATATAGTAATGGATGATGCTACAGGCAGAATCGTCGTAAATGGCACTGTCACCAACAACAAAAAGGAAAAAAAGTTTAAAAGTATCCTTACCCATCAAGCTGCGAAGGTTGCCTTTGTGGCTCTTTTTGTAATCATAGGCGTCGGGGGTGCCTTTTGGGCAAGTGCGGCAACTACCACTACCAGCTTGTGGTCAACCAGTTCAGTACCGCAAACAATTACCACCTCAACAAGTAAGAACACAGAATTAGGATTAAAGTTTCAGTCCAAGGTAGCTGGCCAGATTGTTGGCATGCGATTTTATAAGGGGCCTCAAAACACGGGTACCCACGTAGGTAAGCTATGGAATAGTAAGGGCGTCATGCTTGCGAAAGTAACATTCGAGAATGAAACAAACTATGGTTGGCAAACTGCTATGTTTTCGAGTCCTATCACTATAGCGGCGAACGCAACATACGTTATTGGATATAATGCACCAAACGGTCACTATTCAGTTAGCGGCAGCTATTTCAAAAATGCATATATTAGCGGCAGTCTTACTGCTCTACAAAATGGATCGAAGAATGGTGGTAACGGTGTCTATGCACGCTATGATTCATTTCCGAGCACTAGTGGTCAGGGGAGTAATTACTGGGTAGACGTACTCTTTAACCAGAAGGCTATCGCTCCACCGATTACTTCCGCTCCACCAACAAACGTACAAGCAACACAGAAGGGTAATACAGTAGTGTTGAGTTGGAATGCTGCAGTGCCACAAAGTGGGGCGACTGTAGCGAGTTACCAAATCCTACGTAATGGCGCAACTTACGCAACCATCAGTGGCGCAACTACCAGTTGGACTGACCAAAGCACCACTGATGGTAGTACGTATACATACCAAATTACCGCCACTGATAGTACGAATGCGGTGTCGCCACCTTCTACGCCGGTAGTTACTATAACGCTCGCAGCAACAACGGAGCCAACCCCTCCCCCTGTTTGCCCTGCCGGTGAAACTGGTACACCGCCAAATTGCGTTACGCCAACACCGATTCCTCCGGTCACAACCCCTCCCCCGACCACTACTACTAGGTGGGTGCCGACGACTGGTATGCGCTGGAATTGGCAAATAGCTAATCTATTTACAACGTCTGAACTCAAAACTGACCAAACAGAAAACGGTGCAACTAATACACCACAATTCTATGATATCGACTACGGTTTTATCGATAATCCGAGCGGTGCAAATAACTCCAATTCTCCTGCAACAGTCATTGCTGATGGCAAGGCACTTACCGCGACAATACATACCAGCACGCCGGGTAGCTATACCGGTGTCGTGTGTTATGTCGATGCGGGAACTTGGGAAAACTGGAGAGCTGACGAGTCAGCCTTCCCTGCCGCACTGCTTGGCAAGTCGAACGGTTGGCCTGGTGAGAAATGGTTGAATACCAACCCAGGTGGTCCGAACTACTCAACGCTACAACAGATTATGACTGCACGCTTTACGCAATGTAAGAACGAAGGATTTGATGCGGTTGAGCCTGATAACCTTGATGGATCGGAGAACAATTCCGGATTTAGCTTGACCACGGCTGAAGGTGATCAATATGCCGAATGGATTGCTAACGAGGTCCACTCTCTTGGCATGAGCGTGGCGCTTAAAAACTTTAATGACCAATCAAAAACATTAGCTCCATATTTCGATTTTTCTATTAACGAACAATGTATTGAATTTAGCGAGTGTTCTAACCTGAATCCTTTTGTACAAGCAAAGAAACCAGTATTCGATGTTGAGTATACGACTGTCAATAATGCAGGAAATGGTATCGTATCGAGCATAACGAATACTACGTGGTGTTCTCAGTTACCAGCTGGCATAGATGGCATGGTTAAGGGGATAAACCTTGATGATCCATGGACTCCATGCCCCAATAGAGCAACTGTGCAGTAGCTGTGGATATTGTAGTAATTATGATATAATATATCTATGATATCAGCGGTAGGTGAACGTATACAACTAGACGACCCCGTCTCTCTTGGTCACTGTGCGGACTGGGTACCTATTGACGGTATCCCACTCGCGGTTCAAATGGACTTACGCTTTAGGGATGGTATACCTCCTCAAGCGCCAGCATACGAACAGCTAACGATTGATGACGCATATGATGAGATTGCAGCGGCTGCTCAGCAAGCAAAACAGGATGCGATTAATAAGAGTGGCATTACCGCGTGCAGGGCAGCACTTGCTGCAGCACGCGGAGAAGCATAGTTAGCGCCAATGGCAAATGTGCTCATCGAACTATCCCACCCTTTCTTTGTGCTTGCTCCAATGGATGATGTTACTGATACGGTCTTCCGGCAACTTGTTGCTGATTGTGCCGCACCAGATCTGTTCTTTACCGAGTTCGTAAACGTTGACGGACTCTGTAGCGAAGGTCGTGAGCGGCTCATCAAACGCATTGAATTTACACCAAAGGAACGTCCGCTGATTGCGCAGGTTTGGGGTAAGAATCCTGAGAACTATCGTAAGATGGCTGCAGAGTTTGTTGAAATGGGTTTTGCGGGTGTCGATATTAATATGGGTTGTCCGCAAAAGACGGTAGTGAATAACGGCTGCTGCAGCGCACTAATTAATGACCGCGAATTGGCAGTGGCTATTATCCAGGCGACGCAAGATGGTGCTGCTGGGAAGATTCCGGTTAGCGTCAAGACGCGTCTTGGTTTTAATACGGTCGATTTCACCTGGCATGAACTATTGCTGCAACAGAAACTTAGCATGTTAACAGTACATGGACGGACTCGCAAAGAGATGAGTGCGGTTCCAGCTCATTGGGACCTTATTGGCGAGGTCCGCAAACTCCGCGATAAGATTGCACCCGCTACCCTTTTTGTCGGTAATGGTGATGTATTAAGTCGCGAGCAAGGATTAGCACTAGCTAATCAGTATGTATTGGATGGCATTATGATTGGGCGCGGTATTTTTCAGGACCCATTCGTCTTTGCGGAAGAAAGCCCGTGGTCAACTTACACCCGCGCACAGAGAATAGAGCTATACAAACGGCATATACATTTGTTTGCGACTACGTGGGTACGTGGCGAGCGTCGGGTGCCAATGCTTAACAAATTTTGTAAGATCTATATAAATGGCTTTGATGGTGCAAAGGAACTTCGTGAAAGGCTTATGGTTGCCGGCACGACTGATGAGCTCCTGAGTATACTCGAAAGTGCTTAAGGATTCTGAATTGTCGCCTTCGTATATCTTGGTTATACTGGGCCTATGATTAAGGTTGAACACATCGGCAAAAAGTATCGTAATAAAATAGCCGTCGATAACTTAAACTTCACGGTTAAAACCGGCAAGGTTACGGGATTTCTTGGGCCGAATGGAGCGGGTAAGAGCACGACGATGCGTCTCATGCTAGGCCTCGATATTGGCGTAGGTGACACTACCTTTGATGGCAAACATCTTCGAGAATATACCAACCCATCAAAAGTTGTTGGGATATTGTTAGAGGCAAAAGCTTTTCATCCTACCCGTACAGCCCGGAGTCATCTTGAGGTGCTCGCGCAGGCAGCAGATATACCAACGCATAGAGTTGATGAGGTTTTAGATATTGTCGGGCTACAGGAAGTTGCTAATCGTCATCCGGGCAAGTTTTCGTTGGGTATGAGTCAGCGACTTGGCATAGCGGCAGCAATTTTAGGTAGGCCAAAATACCTCATGCTTGACGAGCCAGCTAATGGTCTCGATCCGGAAGGTATTGCTTGGCTCAGAGAGTTCTTGCGAGCCTATGCTGGGCGCAATAACGGTGTATTTGTCTCGAGTCATCTACTAAGTGAGATGTCGCAGATGGCTGACAATGTTGTTGTTATTGGCAAAGGCCGCATGGTTACTGAGACATCAGTACAAAAGCTGCTTGCTGGCAGCGGCCATTCAGGAGTTCTGGTGCGGGCAAATAGTATCGCTAAGCTAGAACGTCTCATAAAGGAGAAAGGCTGGAAGTTTGAAAAGGAAAATGGTGGCTTGAAAGTCTTTGGCGTTACCAGTGACGAAGTCGGGAAAGCCGCGCATGAGAGCGGACTTACGATTTTGGAGCTATCGACACAGTCGGCATCCTTGGAGGAGGCATTCCTAGAGCTAACTGCAGGTAGCGAAGAGTACCAGGCAGTAGGGGGTAAGAAGTAATGATCAATACGATAAAATCCGAATTCCGTAAGCTTATTACTGTACGCTCGACATATGTCATACTCATCCTAACTACACTAATCCTTATATTATTCGCCTTCTACGCGCAAGGATATAAGGCACCGTCCTCAGCGTTGTTTGACTCAAATTATTTTTTTGAGCAGTCTGAGCAGGCAGTTCTTGCTGTTGGTTTACTCGGATCATTGGTGGGTGTACTGCTTATGACGCATGAGTACCGTTACAATACTATTACGTATACACTGACGGCATCGAACAGTCGAACCCGAGTGCTGCTCTCCAAGGTTATCGTCGTATCGGCGTTTGCTGTAGCCTTTTCCTTGTTTGTGGGTGTGGCCTCGCCATTATTAGTTTGGGCTGGGATTCATGCCAAGGGCGGGCTACTTATCCCGCAGCATCTCGATTTCATTCGACTACTTTGGCATGATGTTTTCGTCGGCTGGGGGTATTCAATCTTAGCTTTTATATTCGCGCTGATCGTACGTGCTCAAGTGGGAGCGATTTCCACGCTTTTCTTATTTCCCGCCATGATTGAACCGCTCTTAGGCTTGGCGCTCAAGAAGAAAGCTATTTATTTACCATATAACTCACTACAGTCTATTGCTCAGAATAACACGAGCCTTATGCACATCTCTGCAGGCCGTGCCGTAGCGGTATTTACCGGATATATTATTGGCGGACTTTTAATTGGTTGGATTTTATTTCTGCGACGTGACGCTACGAGCTAGATGGTTCTACTAGAGTTGTTTGCAGCTCACTTTCTGACCTCAGAACGTGGTAAGTAGAAAGATAATGTTAAGGCAGCCGGCACCTCTCCCCCAGAGGTAGGGTACATAGAGGATTATGGTATACTTATAAGTAGTCGTGACAAGACTTTTTGTGGTGATGGTAGTGTAGTTGGTTAGCACGCCCGGGTTGGAACCCAGGTAACATGAGTTCAAATCTCGTCTATCACCCCATTCTTAACAGACTCCCTGAAATAACGGGAGTCTGTTTTTATTTGGAATGGTATCAATAATAAATATAAACAAAAAAGCCTTCACATAATAATGAAGACTCTCTTGTTGGAACCCAGGATTTGTGTAAATTTACTTTTTAAGTGTAATTACACATTAGCGATTTGTCAATAAATTATCCATGCGTATTAGCATCGGGTATAATAAGTTAATCTACGATTTCTTAATATATAATTTGTTGGTCAATTGTACATAATAGGTGCGTGATCCAATAACACATCCCTCAATAGTTTGAAGATTAAAATCTATAAGACACTCGTCAGTATTTACTACTCCTCCGTTAGGCCATTTAACAGCATAGAGAATATATAACCGCGTACATGGCCCGTCAACAGAAATATCTGAATTAGGATCGCAACTATCTTCGCGACTAATTACCCCAGGCAGCCAATAGTTTTTGTTACTTTTAGCACTTGGATAGACACGCACGTATACGCTTGTAGTGTAGTCTTGTTTCTCAAATAAACTTCCAGGCTTTTTCTGCCAATAGAAATGCTGAGGAATATTAAGTTGAAATGCCCAAAAGGTTATTAGAATTATTGATATTGACCACCATCCTATCCTACTAAGAATATATCCTATTCTTTTATTCTCATTTGTATTGTCCACGAATTGCTCATAACCATTCTCCCATCCATAAGAGTGTTATATGGTTGCTTTATAAGTTTTCCTAATCTTTCGTTCTTTACGCCAAGTAAAGATAGCAACAAAAGGAAATATTAATGCTCCAAACCCTATAAAAGGTATTAGATTAGCTATTAATAAACAAACTAAGGAAATGAGCCACAATTGTTTACTCGTTAATGGACGTTTGTACCATGGTTCTTTCATTTCGGTCTCCCTGAATTAAAGGTATAAAAAACAAGTTTAGGATTAATTACCAACCAGTCGTATATTTCCTCCTGCATTTGCTGCAAATCTTCTTATGAGCGTCCCACTGCTTGAGCTTGCCGCCGCAATGGGAGCACCTGCCAAACCATATCCATATACGTTGTCGTACAGTCATTGGGACAACTCCTTACATAGCTGCCTCGTATATAAAAAAGGACAGCCGCTAAGCTGTCTAAACTCCAACAGAGAAATGTATCCCGTCGTGCGGCTGCCCGTTTCTGGAATACATAGAATTCTCTGTTACGTTGAAGTTTAGACAAAGAGTATTATACCATGCTTGTTTGTATGGTGAAATTTATATACTCATAAAAGAACCGTGCTATAATAAGACCGACGGCAGACTGGGACACTTCGAAAGGAGTGTCCTTACGCTATATAGAGGATGGCGCTTGCGGCGGGATTTGAACCCGTAACCTTTCTGTTAACGGCAGACTGCTCTACCAATTGAGCTACGCAAGCATATAGCTAATTGTAGACTCATTTATTTGCTAACTCAAAGAATATATTACATACCATGCTAACATGCATGGGTGTATACTTGACTCATGACTACCAAAAAACAGTTCCAAGCTAACCTGAAAAAGGTATTACGTCCAGTCGCCCCATCAAAACCCAAAACATCGAAATAGAGTTCCGATTACTATACCTCCAAGCGTACTCATCTGCATAAGCTTGAAGGTGCGTACTGCTGACGTGTCTGTATACTCCTTTGATCCCACGTTTAAAGTGTGACCAGAGGTTCTCGATGTTCTGCGTATAGCTATCTTCCCTGTAGAATTCATGTTTACCGTGATCGGTCCACCTGTGTTCATAGCCCCACATGGGCAGTTTCCTATAAGCCAGGTAACCATCTGTGTGGATTAACGTGCCAGGTTTTACATTGGCCCTGATTATAGGTGTGAGTACTCGTTCACCAGCAGTTTTTACATGCCAGACCTTCGCTTTACCACCGCGCTCAATCATGCCAAAGAGTATATCGCCCTTCCTATTGCCTGTTAAACCGTAGCGTATCTTGGCACTGCTGCGTTTAAAGACATTTGCATGCACGTAGGTTTCATCTAGTTCAACTTCACCAGACAACTGTCCGTCAGGTGCGGCCATCATCTTACGTACCTGGTGCATCATTCTCCAGGCTGTTTTATAGGTTACGCCAATCTCTCGTTGTATCTGGGCCGCTGATACACCAGATTTCGTAGAGGTCATCGTAAAGATCACATAGAACCATAGCTGCAAAGGTGTTGTAGAGCCGCGTAACACGGTGTTAGCCATTGGATGCATGTGATGTCCACATTCACCACAAGAGTATGATTTACGGCCTTTATCTCGGTAGTGTTTGGTTATCTTTTGACACCGTTTACAAGTGATTCCTTCTGGATACAGGTATTCAACAAGCCACGTCATACAGGACTCTTCAGTGGGGAAGTCTTGCTGTAAGTCCATGATGGTGTATTTCATGGTTGGAGAATGTACAATAAATGAGTGAGATTGTCAAGACTAGAGCAACAAACGTATTGCATATATACTAGCCTTAGCATGGCTAAAGATTCTCGGGTAAACTAGAAATGTCACGTATATCTTTTTGGAAGATATTTCAAATAAATCCCGATGGCACCCTTCAGCCTATCGTTAGGGTTAGTATTGGTGGTTTCATATTAGAACCCGGTCAAAAGATACAAAAAGGTGTAGCCTTTAGTGGTTTTGATCTCTTCCAATATACCGGTAGGGACCTAGAGGTCAATAAACAAGGTGATGTAGAGGTGCTAACAGGGGTTTATTAGTATGGCACGTTCCAAGTCTGCTCCTACGCCAATTCCTACCCCTTCTGAGACAGATAGATACTTAGGACCAACATATAAGAAAGAGACAGATTCTAAATTTAAACAGCATGATTTTCTTATCTATGCCGTTTTAATCATAGTGGGAATTACGTTGATAGGAATAGTGGTGGCTACTACTAATATGTATCTCGATCAGGCACATTACAATAACGACACTTATAAAGAACAATCTGGCGAGTTTCAAACACAACTCAATAACCTGCAAACACAAGTTAATATCTTAAAGAACAAAAAGTAGCCACCCCACAAGGTGGTTTTTCTTTATGTACTACTACGTATGTTTAGTACCTACATTTAGGGGATAGGTGCCAGGCAGCCTTATTTACTTAATGTAAGTTTTAGTTTATAATATTAAAATTATGTTACACGGATTTGTGGCGTGGTTTACGAGAGTTGCCAAAGTTGTAACTCGACCTCAGCTATTGGTCATATTGATTGCGGTTCTACTGGTATCCACTTCCCTTGGGCTTAGTCAGCCTCCTGTGGCGAATAGGAACAACAAGATCGCTGTGACGCCAGCTCAGCATACAGTCGTCAGCCCAATAAAGAATACCGCAAGCACTCCTGCGACTCCCGCCACAACAGTGACCTCCCCGACCACAACCACAAAAAGTGCACCGACTACGCCCACGAGTTCAGCCCTTGATTTTACACTGAGCACTGCGAATGTCAGTATGTCGCCTGGAGAGACAACGCCGACGATTACTGCGACTACAACAAACGGCGCAGTTGTATCTTGGCTGGTAGTAGCTCCACCGGCAGGACAATCATACATGCTCATCAAGTCGGGGATTGTTGGTTATGGAGAGAGTGCCCATAGTTTTACTATTGGTAGTAACCCAACCGAGACAGCACCCGGAACCTATACGGCAACTATAACTGCATATTATTCCAGTACCGGTGTTAATGCTGGTGTGACTAAGAATGTTACGATTACGATTGTGCCGGGGGCAACATTTCAGATCGTGCCATATTCAGGTGCTTCTGTCTCGGGTACTGACTCAGAAACATGCGCGCCGTTTACCGTTGACTGGACGCTGCCATCCGGTACAACGACCCTTCCGCTTACTTTCACTACACGCATAACGAGTAGCATAGCAAGTGGCGCGGACACTATCTCCGGAGTGCAACTTAACGGGAACACTGGCTGTGTGATGATCAACACCAACACCATTGTCCAAGGGGGTGTTTCAATAAGTATCTATGCAACTGATGGGGTTTACTCATCCAGTTCTATTCTGAATTACGACCTAAATTAGCCTTTATCTGTCAGCAAATAATAAAAGAGGCCACAGACATGGCCTCTTTTATTAAAAACACCTATATTTGGTGGGGGCGGTTGGAGTTGAACCAACCACCAAGCGGTTATGAGCCGCCTGCTCTAACCGATGAGCTACGCCCCCTAACAGAGAGAGTATATCAGATTTTGTATAAAACGTTATATACTAATAAAAACTTATGCTCACAAAAATCAAACACTATCAAAAGCAGGCAGCCAACTACATTTCGCGACTCAGGGATGTGAGAAATACAGGCATGCTCGTGTTTGTAGTTATTGTGCTCCTGGTAAGTTGGAGTGGGGTGAAGGCAATTAATACAAATTATCAACTCCAAAAGCAGATTACGCAGCTGCAACAGCAAAATAGTCTACGGCAATTATCTAATGATAACCTTAAACTACAGAATGAATACTACAATACTCCTCAATATCTGGAGTTAGCGGCTCGACAAGATTTTGGGCTTGCTGCACCGGGCGAAACGGTCCTGATCGTACCAACGAACGTTGCTCTTTCTCATACCGTCACACTTCCTCAGGATGAGGATGCTGCTACCGTTGCGGCAAAGAAAGCGAAGGAGCCGTTTTTTGAACGTAACTTCCACGCATGGGTTAATTTTTTGCTCCATCGTCCAACAAGCAGTAATTGACATAAACACCTCTGTTTGATATAGTTATTAAGCATTTGACGCGGGGTGGAGCAGCGGCAGCTCGCGTGGCTCATAACCACGAGGTCGCAGGTTCGAGTCCTGCCCCCGCAACCAAGTTAAACTTTTGAGTCCCTAGAGGGCTCTTTTTAATGTCCCCCAATCTGTAAAGTATGCTTATTTGAGAGGTTCCAAAACTGCGTTTTTCGAGATCGTACGTAACACCTTGAGGGAAGATCATTTTCTGGAACTTCTGCTGCATATCGAAACTAACTGACTCCCATTGCTTATCAACGTGCTCCATGAAGTCCATAGCGGCGTTGATGTCGGCCTCTCGGAAGCTCTGTTTTTGCTCTGCTTCTTCTAATAGAAGACTGGTTTCCTGCTTCTGATGTTCCAAATCCTTCATCAAGTCATCCTTCTCGTCCTTTGTAAGCTCCCCAGTAGTAAACTGCTGAATACCATTTACCCTTGAACTTGAAATGGCATTCAGGGCATCTCTGTATTCCTCAATCTCTTTGTTAATGCGCCCTAATTGGCTATTCATTTCTCGGACCAAGATCTCTTTATATAGCTTAACTGCTCCTGGGGTAGGTTTAATCTGCTTCAAGAGCACTTTAAAGTCAGCGTGTACTAGTTTTGCAGGAAACGATGGTATCTGACATCCCTTGCCACAATGATAGCGCGGCGAATGGCCACCATTACCTGTGCGTGGTGCTGAAGCGTATTGGTAACGATTACAGCCAGCACACAGCAGGGTGCCTTTTAGCACGTAGCCCTCGTTCTTTTTAAGATGGATCTCTTCAATTCGGCTGTGTTTGCCATACAGTAATGCCTGATTTTTATCGTAAGTAACCCTAGATATTATTTCGGGGTGTTTGCCTGGCACCACTTCAAAGTTGGTATGGCGATCTTGAATGTAGCCAGCATAGGTAATACATATGAGCAGACGATTGATTGAATCCTTACCCAGCACCTTATTATTGCGACTTCGTAGACCAACCTCTTCGGCGTAGCGAGTTAGCTCGGCCTTATTAATGTCCCCTTTACTAAACCTTTCTAACACTAACTTAACTTTTGGGGCCATGGGGCTTAGTTTTAGCGATGGTCGCAACTTCTTCTCACTATTTTTAATCTTACATACCTCGTAGCCCACTACTGGTGGGTGCTGATAGTAACCTTGTAATGCTAATTGTTGCATGACATCTTTGGTGTATTCACTTTTGATGCCATTATCGAATTCAGCCATGCCTACATGGAGCAGTTGCATGAACTTTCCACCGGGGCTGTCATCGAATGTTTCAGTTGCCGACCTGATAGTGATGCCTCTTGATCTTAACTTACTCACTATATCAGCAAAGAAAGTTGGAGCGTCCCTTGAGGCTCGGCTCATCTTGTAGACAATAAAATGGTCAATTTTCTCGCGGTGTATGAGTGCGAAGTGGATGAGCTTTTTCAGCTCCTTGCGGTTAGCAGTCTTAGCGCTCTGCGCAATGTCTTCAAACCATTCTATTATCTCAATGTTGTTAGCCTCAGCGTACTCAGCAATTTTTTTGCGTTGAGTAGCTGGGCTTTCATTATTTTTCTGTTTGTCGCTAGAAACCCTGACATAAGCAATTGCAGTCTTACGTCGACCTTCATCTGTAGGAGTTACAATCATTATTATAATCCTAATCTGTTATTTGACTATTTAACACTATGATTTTTAAGTATTCTTTGGCAGTGTCCGTGAGAAGCGTGATTAATTCCATAACCTCTTCGTCACCAAGCCCGTGAGCGTCTTTGCCCAGGAGCTTTCGTGCCTCTTTAATACTTATGAGAGGCTCATCTTTCATAGAGCTAAACCTAAGAACTTACTGACATTGCTGACATGCTGTCATCTTCATCCCTAAAAGGGATGTCAGTAGAGTCAGCAAAATTAGCAGTCTTAGTTAATCGAATCTGACGACCCTCATTTGTGCGTCTAATCTCAACTAGAATACCTATCACCTCAAGGTTGGTTTGCACTTCAATGAGCCTGCGTGTCATCCATTCAGGTGCCTTAGGCCAAGATGGGCTACTGCTAAGATTGAACGTATCGTAGCGGCGGGTAAGTAACGACAATAGTTCAGCAGGCATGCCCTCCCACTCGTCACGCTCGCTCATTAGCATGATGACAGCCTTGGCGACAGGGCTGGCTTCGATGGCTTCCTCATTCTGCAAGTCAATGTTGTCTTGATAGGCTTGTATAAACTTTTGTTGAGAACTTCCCAAAGCTTCGGCAATAGCTGAACCCAATCGGGCAAAGTCGGCCATGCGTGGTGCCACCTCTAGCTCGATGTCTGGGTAGAGAGCAAGTGCTTTTGCTAGCACATCGAAGATTGCACCAAGCAGCTGGGGGCGAATACCATTGAAAGCCTGCCAGTATGCTTCCTCAGGCTGTCGTTGTTCTTTACTGATGCGCTTTAGCTTAATGAGTATGGAACGGTCTAATAGGTCGGGCTTTGTAACGACCTGGTTGATACCATTCATAGCTATCGGGCGCTGAATGATGCGAATGAAGTCATTGTCTGTTGTGTATAGTTCACGGGTGTTAAAACCATCTCCGGTTGAAGCACGAGCTAGTGCGTCTGACATCTTTGGCGATATATTCGACAGGTTATCGAAAAACAAAAATGCGTGGTGCTCTGCCAACTGAGCAAAATCAGCTTCCTTTGTTGGCAGTAGCGTTCCTTGTAACACTGACGGGTCGAGCAATTTCTTCATTACTCTCATTGGCGTAGTCTTACCAGCACCTTGTGGTCCATGAAGAACTAAAATCGGGTGCGGAAAGCCCGGGACAAAAGCAGTAATTAGGTTGACCAGGAACAATAGCCACGTGCCATTGTCATTCTCGGCAATATTAATGAACGGACGGAGTAGTTCTAGGTCACCTCCTGTGGTTGGTTGTACTTGGGGCTCTTGGTGTGAGTAGCGGCGAAACAAAATGGGCGGTCTTTTGTCTATCTGCCAACCATCGGCAGTTACGTGAACGGCTGAACTATCACCCAAGTCGTACCATAGGCCACGCTCATTCTTGGCATGCCGGACGCTTAGTTCATACCTTATGCCCTCATGCCGAGCATGCCCTGTCAGTGTTTGGATGACTTTTCCACCGGTACCTCCTGGCATAGACTTATGTGCTTCTTGCCAGTAGACGTATGACAGCCATTGCTCAAAGTCAGTTGAAGCCAAACGGTCAACGTGAGTGCCGTCGCCATCGTATGCAATGTAGGACACATTACGCTGGTCGTGAAACAGAGTGGCTCCACTATTGAGAATAGTTTCGATGAGCCACTCCGCGGCAGCGCCAGCTGTGGTGTTGTCATCATCATTTTGCATTTTAGGGTGTTTGTTCTTATTGGTAGTTTCTTCCATAAAATCCTTATGAAAGCAAAAAGACCAACGAATAAGTGTCTTTTTTCGATTACTGTTCTCAAACGAAAACATCTAATCATTGGTATTGCTGTTAGCGCCTAAAGGTTGATCATTACTGATCGATAATGCCCACTTTGTAACAAGGCGCGCGAAACTAAGATCGAAGTATTTTTGCAAATATTAATGTTGTTAATGATTGCTTGCTGGGTTGTTAACGAACGATGCTTTTCGATTCACAAATGGTGAGCCCAAAACTGAAGTAGGTTCAGTATAGCCATAGTCGATTGACGTTGGCAAATACATAATTTACAACAGGTCAATAAACATGTATAAGATAAATTATCACTTAGCGAGTGGTAAAGAAATTGGTTCTGCTGGCTCATCGATGGTGCCAGTGTCTACATTAATAACAGCCTCATTGTCATACTGAGGTTTTCCGTTCGTATCCACTACTTCGATAACAAGCGTGTCTTGGCTAAAGAAGCCAGTCTCTTCCATTGAGTCATCTCTATCGACAGAGTATTTCAGGAGTACGTCAGCGGCTCTTATATCACCCCTTATAGACTTAATCATCAGCACACTGATAATAGCTTCTAACGGTGTCTCGGTGCCTCTGGGGTGAACATTGGGCAACAGCTTGTATGTATTTGGGTCATTGAGCATATCAACGATGACAGTCTTTACGCTGCGTGAACCTTTCGGTCTGCCATTTGGGTTGCCACTGGTTCCTGGTTGCCAAGGTTTTAGGTTGCTCTTTTTCACTGTTAGCTCACTGTTAATTGCCTCTGTACTAATTATATTAAAAATAACTTTTGCAGGTCAGCATGTCAGTAAAAACAGTAATTTTAGTGTCATTATGTCAATCAATTGCGACTCAAATTATAATTGACAAGTGAAAGCCTCATCGAACACTAATTCATTTAACGATCCTGAATTTACCCAACGAGTAAAGCAAGCTCGAACTCATCGGCTTGCTATTACGCTCGTTAATCTCGTTGACCTAAAAGTTAAAAATATCATCTCAGAACAAGAATATAGGCGACGGAAACGAAAACTACTAGGGTTTTAGGCTATCGGCTACTTACTGAGGCACCTCGATGACATCCGAGGCTTTGAAACCTCGAAGGTGTATGGATTATCATCTTAATCTATTATTTCTATCCAAAAGCTCTCTATTTAACAGATATAAAGGTGTTATAATTACGTTGCTATGGATACTAAGCTACGACAACTCATTGTGGACTATATGACCGAGCAGAAACTTATGCAGCTTGCCACGATTGGCCAGACTGGTCCTTGGGTATGTAGTGTGTGGCAAGCGTTTGATGAAGACTTAAATATTTATTTCTTCAGCGCTACTAATCGTCAACACTCAATGGAGATTGAAAAAGACAATCGAGTTGCGGGTGCATTAGCTAAACCCCACACAGTGAGTGATACGCCTCGTGCTGTACAGTTTAGCGGTACGGCCCAAAAGCTAACTGACCCTGCAGATATTGCCAAGGCACGTTCGGTTTATGAAGGGCGTATCTTTGATGCAGAAACAATCAATAAGCTTATGGAAAATAATGAACGACCACATGTTTTCTACAAAATAACTCCAACTAAGCTAGTACTTTTTGACGTAGAAAATTACCCTGAGAACTCTAGACGTGAGCTCGAATTATGAATTACACACCACACCATACAGCAATCTCAGTTCGTAACTTAGACAATTCACTACGATTTTATGAAGCTTTGGGCTATAAGCAGGTACATCGTTATGACGAGGAAGACGGTTCAATGTCTATCGTCCACTTGAAGTTGGGTAATTCATTCATAGAGATATTTGCATACAAAGCAAATGAGGCTAAGCCCCCAGTAGAGTATGAGTACGCCAATAACCTTGAAGACATCGGCGTAAAACATATTGCCTTACAGGCAGATGACCTCGAAGCTGCACTTGCTGATTTGCGAGACAAAGGCTTGGCTGATGAAAACACCAAAATTACGGTAGGACGGACTAAGGTCAGCTACTTCTTTATAAAAGATCCGGATGGCGTATGGGTCGAAATTGTCAAAGATGAGAGGTACTACTAATGAACGACCAAAATCATTTTAGAGTCAGCGTTAAAGGTATTGCCATAGATGAGACTGGCAGATTCTTATTAGCAAAAGAAGATAACGGAATGTGGGAATTGCTAGGAGGTGGCTTAGACCACGGCGAAGACCCGATAGCTGCCCTAAAGCGTGAGTTTAAGGAAGAAACAGGGCTAGAAGTTATCGAGGTTTCAGCTACCCCAAAGTATTTTGTTACCGCTCCTAAAGTTGGTCGTGAAGGGTTTGTTGCTAACGTGATCTACGAGGTAAAGCTCAAAGACCTAGACTTCACACCGTCAGATGAGTGCGTTGAATTACGCTTCTTTAACGTTGAAGAAGCACAAAAGGAAGATTTATTTCCGCAGGTCGCTGAATTTATAAAAGTCTTTAAGCCAGATCTACATACTTAGGTTTGCTTCCATGGATCACACAATCGTCGAAGAACTCAAAAAGATTATGGAGCAGGATGAAGCGGTACATGCTATGTGGATTGCTGGCTCTGTAGCTGAAGGGTATGATGACGAATTGTCCGACATTGACCTATGGCTTGATATAGACGATGGCAAAGACAAAGCGGTCTTTAGCTCTATCGAAAAGTTCCTTAGCACGAAAGGCGAGCTGGATATTAACTTCAGCGAGGGCGTAACTCCACCATATAGTCATAGCGTCTATCATCTAGCGCGGATGAATCCTTACCACTTTATTGAAATCACCTTACATTCTCACTCTAACGAAATCGGCCTTTTTGATAGTCTGCGAAAAATTAAAGTCTTGTTCGACAAAGACGGCACAACTAACTTCAAGCCATTTGATAAGACTAGCTACGATAAAATGCTTCAAGAACGAAAGCAATTCCTAATTGAGAAGGTTGAGTTTGGCGAACAATCAATTACGAAAGAGATTACTCGCCGACAATTCTTGGAAGCATTACATAACTACCAATTCTGGCTAGTAGAGCCGATTATCGAACTCGCTCGGATTAAGTACGCTCCGCTCAAGATAACATATGGATTAAAGCACGGAACACGCGACCTGCCAGAAGATACGGTGAATGAAATTGAATCGTTATACATCATCAAATCTCTCGATGATCTAAGTAATAAGATTGAAGAGGTCAAGGCTATGGCCAAGAAATACAATTAATAGCGATGGCACATATTAAAGATATTATTGGCGTGGTTGCAGTCCTGCTAACATTTGCGGGTTATGTGCCATATATACGTGACACTATTAAGAGCAAGACTACTCCCCATGTCTACACGTGGTTTATATGGGGGTTTGTGACTGCAATTGCTTTTGGTTTACAAATCACCCATAAAGCAGGACCAGGTGCTTTCACTACACTTGCGGCAGCAATAGTTTGTCTTGTAATCTGCGGATTTGGTATAAGGCAAGGTAGCAAAAATGTAACTTCATCAGATAGCATATTTTTTGTTTTATCGCTCGT
>Ga0206942_1185_pt1 | contig 17161 bp, 13 predicted proteins | sample Alteio_BWOrgHeat_6_FD_153253 | JGI IMG/M metagenome (GOLD analysis project Ga0206942, IMG submission 153253) | Enriched cells from forest soil in Barre Woods Harvard Forest LTER site, Petersham, Massachusetts, United States -... | ecosystem: Environmental > Terrestrial > Soil > Temperate forest > O... | reverse complement strand
TCTCTTAAGGGTGGCCGTTGGTTATAGCCAAAGGAGGACTTTTCCGCTATAATCTATCTGTTTATGAGTGAGGAAATAGTCGTTCAAGGTGCACGGGAGCATAACCTCAAGAATATTGATGTTCGTTTGCCACGCAATAAACTTGTTGTTATTACTGGCTTGTCTGGCTCAGGCAAGTCCTCATTGGCTTTTGATACGATTTACGCTGAAGGACAACGTCGTTACGTTGAGTCGCTCAGCTCTTATGCACGTCAATTTTTAGGACTTATGGAAAAGCCTGATGTTGATCAAATTGATGGCCTGTCACCGGCAATATCTATCGATCAAAAATCGACCAGTCGCAATCCGCGCTCCACGGTTGCGACAGTTACGGAAATATACGATTACCTGCGGCTTTTATTTGCTCGGATAGGCGTACCGCACTGTCCAATCTGTGGTAAGCCGGTCACTCGTCAGACAACCGACCATATTATTGACCAAATAGCTCAGCTCCAAGCTGGCGCACGTCTTATGATACTGGCACCGGTCGTAAACGCGAAAAAAGGTGCTTTTGAACACATACCAGAGCAGTATAGTCGTGCTGGGTTTGCTCGCGTACGTGTCGATGGTGTTGTGTATGCACTTGATGAATTTCCCGAGCTTGATAAGAACTATAAACATACTATTGAAGTTGTTATCGATCGTTTGGTTAATGATGAAGCAAGCCGTAGTCGTCTTGCGCAGTCAGTCGAGCAAGCTCTCGAGGCTGCTGAAGGTAAGGTACGCGTTGTTAACGCTGACACCAATGAAGAATCTCAGTATAGCTTATTGTATGCCTGTATAGATCATCCTGAAGTTGTTATCCCTGAGCTTGAGCCACGTACATTTAGCTTTAACTCTCCTCAAGGTGCTTGCCCGGTTTGTACTGGTCTTGGCTCGCGCCTTGAAGTTGATCCCGAGCTAGTTATACCCAATGGCCGTTTGACCATAGCCGAAGGCGCTATTCGACCATTCAACCGCATTAATGCTGATGCTTGGTATTCCAAGAAGATGCAAGCAGTTGCTGACCGATATAGTTTCTCACTTCATGTGCCCACTGCTGAAATAAGTCAGGAAAATCTTAATCGGCTGCTCTACGGTACTGGTAATGAGAAGTATCGAGTGGCACTTGGTGGAGGGCGTACTTTTGAGACAACCTATGAAGGGGTTATCCCCAATTTGGAACGTCGCCATAAAGAAACCGATAGTGAATTTATGCGCAGTGATATTGAGCGTTTCATGGTTGAAAAGCCATGTTATGCCTGTAAAGGTCTTCGTCTGAAGCCAGAAGTGCTCGCGATTACTGTTGCCGACCGTTCAATTATGGATATCTGCCAGCTATCCATTGACGACGCAGTAGCATTTTTTAAGAATCTGCATCTCGATGCCAAGGAAATGCACATTGGTGAGCAAGTTCTAAAAGAGGTAAACGCTCGGCTTGGATTTTTGCGTGATGTTGGCCTTAACTATCTGACTTTGCTCCGCGGTGCAACTACTCTCTCTGGTGGTGAAGCGCAGCGCATCCGCCTTGCTACGCAGATTGGTTCAGGTCTGCAAGGGGTGTTGTACGTACTTGATGAACCGAGTATTGGTTTACACCAACGAGATAACGATCGCCTTATTAAGACTCTGAAACACCTTCGTGATTTAGGTAATACTGTTTTGGTTGTCGAACATGACGAAGATACTATCCGTACTGCTGACTATCTACTGGATATCGGTCCAGGTGCTGGCGTACATGGTGGTCATGTCATAGCACAAGGTACTCCTGCAGAAGTAGAGAAGAACCCCGAGAGTCTAACTGGACAATTCTTGTCTGGTACACGAAAGATCACTATTCCTAAGAAACGGCGAAGCGGTAACGGTAAAGAGCTGGTTATTCGTGGTGCTCGTGAGAACAACTTAAAACAGGTTGATGTTACTATCCCGCTCGGTTGTATGGTTGTTGTCGCAGGAGTATCTGGTTCAGGTAAGTCCAGTCTTATTAACGATATTTTAGCTAAGGAACTACAAGCTCGTTTGATGCGCGCAAATACCGTGCCTGGCAAACACGATGATATAGAAGGCATTAAGGAACTGGACAAAGCAATTATTATTGACCAATCTCCTATTGGGCGCACACCACGTAGCAACCCCGCTACCTATACCGGCTTGTTTACGCCGATACGTGAGCTCTATGCGGCAACTCCTGAAGCCAAGTTACGAGGCTATGGCCCAGGTCGCTTCAGTTTCAACGTTAAGGGCGGCCGTTGCGAGAATTGTTCCGGTGACGGCATTATTAAGATTGAGATGCATTTTTTGCCTGATGTGTATGTACCATGTGAAGTTTGTCATGGTAAACGATATAACCGTGAAGCCTTAGAGATTCACTATAAGGGGCGGACAATTAGTGACGTCCTTGAGATGACCTGCGAACAGGCTCTGGAATTCTTTGAAAATCAGCCAGCCATTGCCCGCAAATTACAGACACTTGTCGATGTGGGTCTTGGCTACATTGGCCTTGGCCAGCCAGCAACTACTCTCTCTGGTGGTGAAGCGCAGCGCATCAAACTTGCTAGCGAACTTAGTAAACGCCCGACGGGACGTACGATATACATCCTTGATGAACCAACCACAGGCCTTCATATGGCTGATGTAGATAAGCTTTTGAGTGTGCTCCACGCCCTTGTGGATACCGGTAATAGCATGGTCATCATTGAGCATAATTTAGACGTTATTAAGTCAGCTGACTATGTCATTGACATGGGTCCAGAAGGTGGCGCTGGTGGCGGCACTGTTGTCGCGACTGGCACTCCTGAACAGATAACCAAAAGCGCTGCCAGTTATACTGGTCAATTCCTAAAGCGCATGCTGAAATAACCACTCAGTATTTATTAGTAGGACAACTGCTTATTTTGACGATTTTTTGAACCGTGCGACAATCGCGCCACGGATTTTCGGATCACGTAGAATGTGCCAGAGAGTAGGTGCTAAGAAGATAATAACAACGGCGATAAGCAATGGATCGATAGCCTTCTCGATACCGGGGATGCGACTACCTACAAAATAGCCAAGCAGTGTGATAGCCAACGTCCATGCAATATCCCCGATTGCGTCAAATAGGAAAAACCGTGAGTATGGCATTTTGGCTGCACCTGCGGTTACAGGAGCAAAAGCGCGAATAATTGGGATGAAATGCGCCACGAGCATGGCTTTACTGCCATGTTTTTCATAGAAGATTTCGGCCCGATCAATGTACTCTTTACGAAATACCACACCATCTGGCTTGTTGAATAAACGCCGACCTAATTTGCTGCCAATATGGTAACCAGTGTTATCTCCAACGATCGCCGCTACGGCAATAGTAATTAGCGTTGGGATGAGGCCCAGTTTGCCTGTTGCTGCCAAAATGCCAGCGCTAAACAGTAGAGTGTCACCTGGGAAGAAGAACCCGACCATCATACCGGATTCTGCAAAGATAATGGCTGCGATAGCCAAAGTACCGCCACTTTGAATAATTGTGTCTACATTCATTCATTTAATCGTAGCGTGGTTGTCGAAAGACGTCCAGTTTTATTACCAATTTTCGTTATATTGTCCTCTATTATTAAAGAGATTCTTATTCGGGTTACCAAACTCTGCATTAAACAATCCCCTGAGAGCTATCTCGCCTAGAGAAATTTTTGGGGCTTCAAACATTTCGCTTACTCGTCGTAGTAACTGTGTAGTTTCGTATACGGTCCGTAAACGCTCTACCGACCACCTGTCTGATCTTATACCGAACTGTTCAACTAATGATTCCACTCGGGCTATTACTCGTAAAATTTGTGCATCTAAATTACTTACCGATACGTTCGCCAAGTCTCTTGCTGTTGTGTTGTCGCTTTCGACCCGTTGCAGGATTTGCATCACAGCGCCGAGGTTTTGAGCTATCTGGGGAGAAGCATCGGATTGCGGCATTCGTATACGCCCGTCTTCTGTGACGTTTAAGGTATGCAATATAGTAGTGTTTAAGAATGACAGAGCGCCAGCACGTTGCAAGTGGGGCTTCTTAAGAACCTGGCCATCTAGCCATTCTTGAGCCTCTGCTACTGTTTGAAATCTACTTGTCCCGGCTAGGGTAGCTACATGCGCGCGATAAGCATCTATTTCAAGGGATTGAATGTCCAGCTCCGTTGTTGCAACATCATCAGTGGACCTGCGGTCAACAACGTGCCTTGCATATAAGCGCTGCTCAGCAGCTGGCGTCCGAAGCATCCGTGCGGCAGTAAGTGCCCTAAAAAGTGCTCCTTGACGCTGGCGGCTATCCATGTCATCAGAAGCTGCAGCTGCAGTATCTGGGTGGGTCGTCCGCATGATCTCACCCCGTACAAGTTTTGCGTTGACGCCATCCATTTTTGCACTAGAAGGGAAGACGCTTGCTTCAACTACGCGCCGTAGGCTGGAGCGCGCGGCTTCTTTTCCTTCCGAGGCAGTTTCTGTAGCCTGTCGCTCAGCGAGCTCTGCAAGGCGGCCGTCATATGCCGTACCCATAAAGGCTACCTGTTCTCGAGCTTGATCTACAAGGGCACCCTCTACCAATGTGCTTATATCACCTTGTGTGGTGATGACCACGTTGCATTGGTCTAGTACGGCCCGCGCCCTAGTGATACGGGTGGCAACTGGAATATCGGTAACAAGAGCGGGCAATCTCTCCGGCGCTTCGCGCAAAACTGGATACATAATATATTATTATAACCTATTTTTAATATACCTTATAATTATGCTATACATATTCTCATCTGTATTGTTCCGCTATTTGCTATACTGTACAGTAATGGGCGATTGACATAACCAGGAGGGAATTATGGAAGATGTTATTTTGAATTTGAGTCCGCGTGACGTAACTGGCAAGGCTGTTAAGCGGCTTCGTAATGATGGTTTAGTGCCAGCTGTTATCCATGATCACGGCAAGCCGTCAGTACACGTCAGTGGAGTTTACATTGAAGTCCTAAAAGCGTACAAGACCGCTGGTAAACACCATCCTGTCAAAGTGCAGGCTGGCAGCAAGCATTACACTGCGTTGATTAAGAGCGTTGATATTGATCCAAAGAAGCAGTCTTTGCTGCACGTTGTTTTTAATGCAGTTAAGGCTAACGAAAAAGTAGCTGCGGAAGTTCCTGTGCATATTAAGTTTGCTGAAGACAATGATTCAACGCCTGCTGAGCGAGCCGGTCTTGTCGTGCTTCATCAACTAGAATCGGTCGAGGTTGAAGCTCTGCCAAAAGACCTCCCAGACTTCTTAGAGTTTGACGGTGAGCGATTGATTGCGATTGGCGACCATGTAACTGTCGCTGACTTAATCGTGCCGAGTGGAGTTACGGTAAAGACTGACCCATCTCATCCACTGGCTACTGTATTCGAGCCAAGCGCCTTGCAGGCTGCAAATGACGCTGCCGGCGGTGATGCAACCGAAGAAGAGGCTGAGGCAGATGTTGACGCCGGAGAAGCTGCTGAAGGCCTTGAAGCTGAAAAGAACGCCGAAGCTTCAGCAGAAAAACAAAAGAAAGACTAACATTTTTCTAAAAAAGCAAACTCACCCCAGACTATTTTGGGGTGAGTTTGCTATAGTTTTACTATGACAGATACAAAGGAAATAGACCTAAAGCCGAATAAATGGTTCCAACCAAAGACTTTGCTTGATAAAACTTATGAGATCGGAATTCTTATCAAGGGTTTCGACGGCGCTATGGAATTACTTGGGGGTTTGTTTTTGCTCGTGGTGCCGGCATCGGCGATTAATCACCTCACACACTCATTAGTTGACACTGAACTCAATAATGACCCGCATGATTTTCTTGCGGTGCATATATTGCATTATGGTACCCAACTTGCTCAAGGGCACAATATTTTCGCTATTATATTTTTGTTAACACACGGACTCGTAAAAGTCGGTTTGGTTATAGCATTGCTGCGGCAGAAGTTTTGGGCTTATCCGCTTGCCATTATTGCACTTGGCATTTTCCTGTTGTATCAGATCTACCTCGTGTTTACACAGTCTACGCTTGCGATGATATTCTTGACACTGCTCGACATGCTTATTATTTGGCTCGTATGGCGGGAGTGGAAGCATATAGGTAGGCGCACGGCGTAATATATGGTATAGTTTTTGCCAGTATGACAGAGGTATCTACAATAGCTCCAGTTTTAGAGTTTCCAAAAGTTGCATTAACTGGTAGGGCTTTTGATTTTGCGCGAAGCGAGGGTATTACCGGTATAGAGCCTGATATAGAAGTTATGCTGCGCATAGGAGAACTTGCTGGCACCGGTGAACTCTATATACCCGATTTAACGATTTTACGTGCGCATGCCATGAGGCAACATGATCAGAATATACATACGGCTCCTGATACCTACAATTATCTACCGGCTTCCGAGCTAGGGCGTCCTATTGGTGAGGAAGTGCAATCTATATCTGCACGCGAGTTACGAAGAGGTGCTCCAGGGCGACCACAAGAGAAGAGATTAGAACTTACAGTCAATCTTTGGGCAGACCTTGGACGCATATATGTAACACAAGTGGTGCAGGCCCGTACAATTGCTAAAGGGGGCGGCCTCGAACAAGGTTTTGACTATGCGGCAAATGCAGTAAGTCTTGCCTTGCGTGCTTTCAGCTTAGGTGAGGTATATGAATCCACCGGTGATCGCGTAATACGTGAGGCTGCATCGTTGAAGCCATATATTTTGCACCGACGAACAACGTAGTCTACTCTTCAATAAAACCACCGGATTGGTGAGCCCAGAGTTTCGCATAGAGCCCTTTCTGTTTGAGTAGGGCCGTATGAGTTCCTTCTTCAACTATGGTACCTTCGTCAAGGACAATGATGCGGTCCATTTTTTGAATAGTACTTAAGCGATGGGCTATAACGATTGCAGTCCTGCTTTCCATAAGTTTCCATAGCGCATCTTGAATAAGCACCTCGCTTTCACTGTCTAAAGCACTGGTCGCCTCATCAAGGATAAGTATTGGTGCATCCTTGAGGATTGCCCGAGCTATAGCAATGCGTTGACGTTGCCCCCCGGACAGCTTCACACCACGCTCACCAACAACCGTATCGTAGCCATCCTTTAGCTTTTCGATGAACTCGTCAGCATGAGCCATTTGAGCCGCTTTTTTGATACGTGCTTGTGATGCGCCAGGATTGCCGTAGGCGATATTATCACGAACTGCACGATGAAATAGTAGCGGTTCTTGAGGAACATATGAGATATTTCTGCGTAGACTTGCTTGGGTGACATCTGCAATGATCTGATTGTCTATACTAACTTCACCACTTGCAATATCCTCGAAGCGTAACAGTAAACGGGTAAGTGTTGATTTGCCACCACCACTTGGCCCCACGAGGCCAATCTTTTCACCAGCCTTAATATGCAGGTCTAAATGTTCAAACACTGTCTGTGAGGTTGCTTCATCTCGATATTCAAAAGTGACATCCCGGAGGTCTATCGCACCCTTAGCGATTTTGAGATCAGAGGCTTTTGATTTGTCTATAATCTCACTGTCCTCGAGTAGAATGGTGGTCATTGGCGCGGCAAGCAAGAGACCATCCTCAACGGCACGGAGCATATTATTGATATCGAAGAGACGGTTACTGAGAGTTATAGTGAATGAGAAGGCAAAAATACCAATCCCAAGTAGATCGGGTTGTTGCTGAACGATCTTGAGTACGGCGATAACAAAGATTAGCTGCATAGCAAGGAGTGCGGCAATCCGGTTACTGCCGTTAATAGCTGCTTTTGTCCAATCACGCAGTCGTAGATCGAGCAATTGATAGCCGAATCTCCTGTGGGTCTCTAACTCGTCTTGCTCACGAGCGAAAGTTTTCACAGTTTGGACATTTAAGATAGTGTCGGCCAGGTGGCTGGTAAGTTTTTTAGTCACTACCAGCCGTTTTTGACGAAGACCCGCACGACGTTTACTTTCATATATACCGCTTCCTATAGTAATCAAGGTCATTGCTAAGATCACCAGCCCCAATTTCCACGAGGCAACAAAGACTATAATAGTTCCACTTACAATAGTTACTACAAGGGGGAGTATACTGGCGGCGACCGCACTTATAAACTGGCCGAAACCACTTGGGAGATCAATAGCATCTGAAACGAGTTTACCGCCAACATTATTATTGTGGAAACCAACACTTCGTTTTAAGAGAGTAGATAATCCAAGCTCGTGTAAGTAACGCATCGTTTCTGCTTGGTACATCAGGAATCCAGTAAAACCAAAGCGATTGCTTATAAAACCGCCAACGCCAGCAATACAAAAGTAGATGACGTAGTGAGTCGGATGTACCCCTTGTCTCCCAAGTCCGGCAAGTATTTTGCCGACATAGAGTGGTGTTAATGTACCAAGACAGACAGTGCCGAGTGGGAAGAACAGCGCTCGTATAAGCAGAGAGCGTTTCGTGCGTTTACTGGCTTGCCAGAATAAACGTATAGTAGACCGGTCGATAGAAGTCTCTTTGCTCATAGATTTTTCTTATTATACGCGCTTAGTACATTGCTTTAAGATTTATTCTTCGATAAAACCACCGGATTGGTGAGCCCAGAGTTTCGCATATCTGCCGTTCTTCTTGGGCAATTCTTCATGCGAACCCTGTTCAATAATTCGTCCTGCGTCCATGACCGCGATAATATCCATGTGGCGGAGGGTTGAGAGGCGATGGGCAATAGCAATGACCGTTTTGTCATGCCATAAATTCTCTAAAGCTTCTTGCACGAGAATCTCGCTCTCACTATCTAAGGCACTTGTGGCTTCGTCGAGAATAAGCAAAGGCTTGTCATCTAGAAATGCCCGCGCAATAGCCACCCTTTGTCGTTGTCCGACCGATAATTTAACACCGCGTTCTCCTACTAAGGTCTCATACCCATCCTTTATTTTTTCAATAAATTCATGGGCATGGGCAAGCTTGGCGGCTTCTACAATATCCTTTTTAGTGACCTTTCGATCTGTAGCATAGGCAATATTTTCAGCAATACTGCGATGAAATAGGCTGGTGTCCTGTGGCACATAGGAAATAATACTGGCAGTTTCATGAGTGGCGACTTCCTTTCCATCGAGCAATAGTTCACCACTAGCTACATCATAATAACCGAGCAATACCTTGGTAAGTGTCGACTTACCGCTACCGCTTTTACCAACGATACCAAGCTTTTGTCCACGTGTAAGTCTCAAGTTAAGGTCGCGTAAAACCGGCGTGTCAGGCCTGTCAGGATATGCAAAGTTAAAATTACAAAATTCTAGAGCTGTGTTGAAATCATGAGGCTTAGATAACCTGGCGACTTCAGCGCTCCGCTGTTTGATAATATTGACGTTACCAAATAAATAATTATGCGCTTCCTCTATACGAGCGAGGCGCAAGTTAAATTGTGATATATACCAAATCATTTCCCAAATTGTGCTAGAGAAAAGGAGTAACGTTGACAGCACGGTTGCCAACTGTGCAACGGATAATTCCGCATGCAAAAATAGGTAGACGTTTAAGATAATAGCTGCCGGCCAGATACCGTCTCTTACAAAAAATGACATCGACGACCAGAAGATTTGATTCCAAAAGCTGGATTTGTGTGCGGCTTGGGCAACGAGCTGTTGCTCTATTTTGATGGAAGAGATCTCATTAGGTTCTTTGCGGAACGATTTCACATTAACGAAGTTGGCGATAGCATCAATAATCTTAGCATTCTTGGTGGATTGAGCATCGGCAAACCGTTTTTCAGCCCTTGTGCTATTTCGGATACTAAACCGACCGACGATGAGCATGCCGCTGATGCCTGTTGCAAAGATGATCCCTGTCTGCCAATTAATATTAAGCATGACCACCATAATAGTAATCAGGCTAATCGGCTCATTCACATAGTTGTAACAGATTTCGTCAAAGAGCGTGCGCTGCTCTTGACTGAGCGTGTTGATGTAAGAAGCGACCTTACCCGTAAACTTGTCTACGAAGTAAGGATATGGTTTTTGGATAGTCTCGCGAAAAAGGATGCCTTCATAAGCAAAACTTAAAGGATTAATAAGTTGTCTATAGGCAAATTCGCTCACTTGCCAGAGCCAGTTGTGACCGCTGCTTAGTAATATGAGTATAGCCACATAAATAATAGCCGAATGCCCTTGGACTGGATGGGCGGCGAGTGCACCAACCAGTTTTCCGATGAAGAGGGGCATAAGTGCTAGTAGTAAGTCGGCGAACGCAAAGCATGATAGTGTTACGGCAAAGCGTCCTTTGTGCTGTGCCATGAAACTCAGGTATGAACGCAGCGAGTAGTAAACTTTTCTTTTATGTTCAGTTCTAGTCATCAATGAATCCGCCCGACTGATGAGCCCATAGCTTTGCGTATAATCCTTTATGTTTCAGTAGTTCTTTGTGGGTACCCTGTTCAACAATTGCACCATGGTCAAGCACGATGATGCGGTCCATTTTTTGAATAGTGCTCAAACGGTGAGCAATGACGATCGTCGTTCTGCCTCGCATGAGCTTCCACAGACTGTCTTGAATAAGCACCTCGCTTTCACTGTCTAAAGCACTGGTCGCCTCATCAAGGATAAGTATTGGTGCTTCTTGGATCATTGCCCGAGCTATAGCAATGCGTTGACGTTGCCCCCCAGATAGCTTCACACCACGCTCACCGACGAGCGTGTCGTATTGATCGGGGAGGGCTGTGATAAATTCATGGGCATGGGCCTGTTTTGCTACTCGAATGACCTCCTCGTCGGTAGCATCCAGTAGCCCATAACGGATATTTTCTCGAATAGAACGGTGAAACAGAAGTGGCTCTTGTGGTACGTAGGCGATGGAGTGATGTAAATCAACCTGTCGTAGATTACGAACGTCTTGACTGTCGATGCTAATTGAACCATCTTGTACGTCAATAAAGCGTAATAACAACTTCGTGAGAGTGCTCTTACCGCCGCCGCTAGGCCCAACAAGGCCTACTTTTTCTCCAGGTGAAATATTGAGATTGAAGCCCTGGAGCAACTTTTGGCTACTACCATTGGTCGTATAACTAAAATCTACACCTCGTAGTTCAATAGCGCCGCGTTGGATATGACTTTTTTCAGGTTTTACGGGATCTTGAATGGTAGGTTCACGCTCAAGTAATTCAGTCATTTCAGCAGCATCTCCAAAAACACCTTCTAGCTGTCGTACGAATAGGCTTGTACTACTGATGCTGACTATGATTCTGAGTACATAGACCTGGAATAGTAAGAACATTGCAATGGTGAGGCTCCCATGTTCGACGGAAAATATACCACCAACAAATACGGCCATTTGCAAAACACCGCAGAGTAGTTGCACGACAAAACCATTGCGTATGGCGACAGCCCAACTAGCAGTGAGCAGTCTCCCTCGTTCGCGGTTAGTACGATCGTAGCGCTCCTCTTCTGTGTGTTCTCGCGCGAAAGTTTTAACGGCAGAGATATTGGTGATGATATCTGCGAACTCGCCTGTTTGCTCGCTCTCTTTTGCAACTGCTCGTCGTCTGAATCGCATACGAGCAATACCGAGGTAGGTAACAATAGTTACCGATAGGAGCCATAGGGCAGCGATGCCTAAGCCAAGGGAGACATTGTAGTAGAGCATTATACCAATTGCGGCGATAACGGAGCATAGTTGACCAAGGACGTTCAAAAAGATAACGAACGAGAATATGTTATATGAACTCGCTAAGCGATTAGCTTTCGTTATCAGTGCTCCACTGAAATTATTCGCAAAGAAATCAGGTTCTTGTCGCAACAAGTGATGAAGACATCGTGCATATAGATTGCGGATGATAGATTCGTCGAGCGGTGACAAGTAGTAGTGGGTTGCTATAAATTCCATACAAGCACCGACAACCAGCGAAATACCAGCAAATACGATGTAGTTACTATTGACTGGATGATGACTGGCGAGTTGACCCAGCGCTTTGGCTATGAAAAGCGGACTCATGACAGTTTGCAGTACGGCAGCTGGACCAATAAATAGACTGCCGATAAGTAACCAAGGTTTTTGCACCCAATACGATGTGTAGAGTTTTAGAATTTTCAGATTTGTAGACATATGTAATGTATAGTAGCCTATTCCTCGATAAACCCACCAGACTGATGAGCCCAGAGTTTGGCGTAGATACCCTTATTTTTAAGTAGTGTAGCGTGCGTACCTTCCTCGGCTAGTGCACCATCTTCAAGCACGACAATGCGGTCCATTTTTTGAATAGTGCTCAAACGGTGGGCAATAACAATAGCTGTACGTCCTTTCATGAGCTCCCAGAGGGCTGCTTGTATAAGCTTTTCGCTATCACTGTCAAGGGCGCTGGTCGCTTCATCGAGCACGAGAATCGGTGCGTCTTTAATGATTGCCCGGGCAATAACAATACGCTGTCTCTGTCCACCAGATAGCTTCACACCACGCTCACCAACGAGGGTATCGTAACCGAGTGGTAGTTTCTCGATGAATTCACTGGCGTAGGCCTTTTCCGCTGCAAGTTTAATCTCGGCTTCGGTTGCATCAGGGTTACCGTAGGCGATATTTTCTCGAATAGAACGGTGAAACAGAAGTGGCTCTTGTGGTACGTAGGCGATGTGCTTGCGAAGATCATCTTGTGTAACGCTGGCTATATTCTGGTCGTCAATGAGTATTTTGCCACCATCAAGATCGTGAAAACGGAGTAGGAGTTTTGTAAGGGTTGTTTTCCCTGAACCAGAGTGACCAACAAGGCCAATCTTTTCGCCAGATTGAATCGTCATATTAAGCTTGTCGAACAATACCTCATCTTCGCGAGAATCTGGGTGAGTGAAGGACATGTCACTGAACTGGATCTTGCCATGCTTCATACCGACGTGTTCTGGCTCGGCAGGGTCCTTCACTTCGGGTTCGATAGCCAATATTTCAACCATGTCCTGTGCATCACCAAGGGCTCGGTTATAGTCGCGCAGTGTGTGCTGCGCAAAGTTCCATAACTGTTGGCCAATAATCCCGGTATATGTAATAACCAGAAAAGTAGACCCTATCGTTGCGTTGTACAATACGACGCTTATAGTCGCTAATGTCAAGGCTGTAATCCCGATAAGAGTCGTACTCGTTGAGAATATGGTGTCCTGCTTCATAGCGGCAACCATAACATCATGAGTCGCATCCATACTTCTTTGAGTTACTTTATGAAAGAGTGTGCGCTCATGCGGTGTACCGGAGAAGCTTTTGATAGCGAGGACGTTACTGACAGCATCAGCCAGTTGTCCGGTTTGCTTATTCTCTCTGGAGGCTTCAATACTGCGCAAACGGCGTACCGGCTTAGTGGCAATAACAGCTATACCCATAAAGGTTGCTGATAGAGCCAGGAGTGTAATAGCTATGACCGGGACTTGGGGTAAGAGAATGAAGAACGAGAAAAGAAACGACATGATAAGCGTCGATAGGTCAAAAAAGGTTGTGTCAGCCATACGAACATAGGCACTTCCTAACTTGTTCGTCTGTGATACAAGGGAACCTCCGAAGCGGTTGGCGTGAAAATTAGCACTGAGCGATAGGAGATGATCAAAGACCTCACGATATATGTCGCGCAGTACGCGCATTTCAAGATTCCACACAAAGTACACGGCCACGCGCCACAACAACACACCACCGAGCATGCTGATTAGTGCGTAGCTCACCAGTATCGGGATGAATGCGCCGATGTGACCGTGGGTAAAATGTCCTGATGCAATTCGTTGCAACATATGAGATATGAGTAGCGGTGGGAGGTACGACAAGGTTAACGATGCTGCCGGTATAGATATGCTAAGGCCGATGAGATACTTTTTATGAGCACGAACATGTCGTGAATAATAGAGAATAGTCTGTTTTGTGAGTGTATTGTTTTCCATGATGAGTAATCTCCGCATAAGCGGAGTCTTTTATAAGGTGTTATTGATGTATGTATAGAAGAGTTGCACTAATGTACGCGTACGTTATCCGCGCAGGCGACGCTGTACGTATACATGTAGAGTGTCAATTTGTGATGCCATTTTTTCGTCGCCTTTCCATTACGTGTATTAAGTACTGTTTATTATAACAGGTATGTCAAGCAATCAGATAAAAATGTGTAGCTTTTATCACAATACTGTGTCAATAGACTTGCGCAGGTATTGCCATTGTTCTGCTATACTGCCTGTAGTAGGGGGTGTGTATGACCGAATCAGAAGCCGACCGTTCGTCCGATGAATACACGTTAACCGATTTAGACATAGCTCGTTTTAAAGCAGAATACCAGCGTGGTATGGTGGCCATCAATAACCCAATATTACATACGGCAGCGAAACGAGTTCCGACCCAAGAGGTTCGCTCCTCGCATATCGCTGCAATTGTTAAACGACTCTATGATGTGGCGCTCGACCAGCGTAAAAAAGATGGAGAGGATACCAAGCGTCGGACTCTCGTTGGCCTTGCCGCTCCGCAGATTGGTGAGCCGTATTGTATTATGCTCGTCGATACAACCGTAGACCAAGATCGTAAAAAATATGGCGAACTGGTTTGCTTTATAAACCCTACCATTGTATGGCGCAGTCGAGAAACCGAAGAAGGACGCGAAGGTTGCTTTTCAGCTGGACCTGTATGGGGGCTTGTACGGCGTCCGGTAGCTATAAAAGTGCAGGCATATACACCTGAAGGGGTAGAATTCACCACTATCCTCGAGGATATGAGCGCACGTATTGCTTCTCATGAGATAGATCACCTAGCTGGTATTCGTTTTCCTGAGCGTATTCGGCTAGACCGTAAGAGGCATTGGGTACATACCGAAGAACTCAGCGTGTATGTGAAGGAAATTAACCATTGGAAGCGAACTTGTACGCAAAAGCAATGGGAACAACTAAAATTACACGGTTTGGGTAAATAGAAATATTTTAGTGGCCTTCTTGGCCATTTTGTCCACTTGTAGTAGCGCCTATCCAGGCCGCGGATATACCGTCCTGGTTTGCTTGGGCTAGCGCCGCTGTGTCGACAATTTGGCTGCCTTGACTTGGCTCTCCGATATATATATTGATGGCTCCAGCACCCGTGCCAAGTGTACCTATATAGCCACCATTTGGTCCGCTCACGCTGAAGCCGACCTGTTCTTTAACGCCTCTGACATCAAAGCTGCCACCTGTGAGGCTGACGAGTTTAAAGTCTTTAAGTGATCCAGATACATTTTCGAGTGCAAATGTTGCAGCAAGACCTGTGCTGTCTGTAACTTCATAGGTACTGCCAGGAGCGCCAAGGCTGGTGGTATTGTATCCGTTATGGCTACCAGGTTGATTGTCGATCTCTAGCTCCGATGGAATCTGATAGCCCAGACTGCTCGATAAAGGGCTTGGCGCTGGCTGACCACTCTCCTGCACGTAGCTTCCGCCAGCTGAGGTAGTTACAGTATTTGCGCAAGCCGCCAGAACTTCTACTCCGCATACAGCAAGAACACTATAGGCCGCAACTTTCCCTAGCAATGCAAAAGTGATCATAGGGTAATGACGTTCTTTTGATGCCTCGATATAATCTGAAGAGTCTTGTGTTGTTCTAGTATCAACTTCAACCATAAAATTTAACTCTTTCTTAACTAATACTTTACAGCAGGTATATCATATTTGTGCATTATTTGCACTTCATTACTGATAAAAGGATGAGGTGCTAGGAACTAGACGCCTAATGTTGCGTTGACTTTATAGCAGGACGATCCATAATTTAGCGTACATGGTGGGACAGCTCAATATAGAAAATGACCATTCACTTGTTGACAGAATTATCTATTTGACATCACTAGTTTCAGATCCAGTGGCGGTTGACCCCATGCTCGATACGCTGAGAGAGATCACTGCCAAGATGCAGCCAACAGATCCTTTAAGCTCAGATGAATATACAAAGCTACATACACTCGAATCAAATCTGAAATATTACTTAGTAAACGATGACCCGGTTCGTTCGTTTTCGGTAGCATCATTAGACGAAAACCTTTATAAATACTTTAGTACTCGTGCGAAAGGACGTCTTCCAGCCAAAAAGCAATTATTGCTGGTCATCGGTATAACGCTTGTCTCCTATAGCATCGCAGTTATTGCTGGAGGGTTTTCGCTCAGAGGGCTGCTTATTATGTCCCCGGTAGGTTTAACATTACTCAATTTTGGGATTGCGTGGTTTTTCTGGTCGGCAACAAAGAATTATGCGCAGGAAATACGTACGATGTACGAATACTTTTCAGCAGGCATCATTATCCGTTCTATCGCACTCGTGCAATTTCCGGTCCTATTAGCAATTCCAAGCTTAAGAAGGCTTTTATTTTTTCACTACGTTGGCTTTTTACCGCCCTTCATTCTTATGAGCATCATCTTTTACTACGGCATGTTACTGTACGCAAAGCGATTGAAGCTCAGTACGCGTTTTATGTCTGTAGCAGCGATAAGTATAGGTTCGGTACTTTTTACTATTGTGATTTTTCTTGCGTCATGGGACGTAATCGGTCAGCATGCACTCTTCTTTAGTATCTCGCTTCTTTCCTTCTTGCTAAGCGCCTATATAAGCATACCTGCTGGTGGATTAGCCCTTACCGTTGCAAGGCATATAACGCCTCGTTATGCCCGAAGTATGCGGTTACTCGCTTTAAGTCAATTATTATTTTCTTTTGGCTGTATATGTTTTGCGACCGTGCTTGCCGTAGTTGCCGGACCACTAACGAATCTTGAGATAGGGCTGACTGCTTTGACTTTTATACCACCAGAAGTTTTGTTGTTGCTGTCTGCATATAGTGCAAAAAGGGCAGTTGGTGAAGTTGAGAACAACTAGTTACTGATCTACCCCATACATATTCCTGTACTATAATGGACAATGATGAATGAGCTCTTGCAAGCTAAACTAAAGACATTGCCACGTGAGCCAGGTGTCTATTTCCATAAAGATAAAACTGGCGAAATTATTTACGTTGGCAAGGCAGCGCGACTGAGCAACCGAGTCCGTCAATATTTTCAGAAGAGTCGGACGAGAGATCCTAAAACAGAAGCCCTGGTGGCTGAAATTCATGATACCGATTGGATGGTTGTTGACAGCGAAATTGAAGCCCTCTTCTTAGAAGCAGAGATGATTCGACGTTACATGCCTCGATATAATATCTTGCTCCGTGATGATAAATCCCTCAGTTATAT
>Ga0206942_1201_pt1 | contig 17165 bp, 16 predicted proteins | sample Alteio_BWOrgHeat_6_FD_153253 | JGI IMG/M metagenome (GOLD analysis project Ga0206942, IMG submission 153253) | Enriched cells from forest soil in Barre Woods Harvard Forest LTER site, Petersham, Massachusetts, United States -... | ecosystem: Environmental > Terrestrial > Soil > Temperate forest > O... | reverse complement strand
ATCAGTTTATGGAAAAGGACCTTCCCGCTTTTCAAGAGCTATTGAAGAAAAATAATTTCAACGGATCGATTATAACAAAACAAATAAAGCTGGTCAATTGAAATAACTGAAGGAGATTTAATAAAGCCGCCTGAACAATATAGTAGGGCGGTTTTTTTATGCCAGGTTTCGGTTAACCCTTCGGCAAACTCAGCCTTATCAAATTCAGCACAGCGATGGATGCCATTTTGATGTTAAGCATTCGTTCCGTAGAGAGCTGAAGTTTTTTTGTCACCGTGTGGTGCTTATCGGAATAGGCAATCCAAACAAGGCCCACCGGTTTTTCAGGAGTTGCTCCTCCCGGACCGGCAATGCCGCTGGTTGCAACTCCGATGTCTGTATTGAATTTGGCACGAACGATATTGGCCATTTCGATGATCGTCGGTTCACTCACTGCTCCATATTGTTCAAGCACTTCCGGTCTAACGCCCAGCTGCCGCATTTTTATTTGATAATCGTAAGGCACCATGCTGCCTAGAAAATAAGCTGAGCTTCCGGGCACACTGGTAATCAGGTGAGAAAGATAGCCGCCGGTACAACTCTCTGCTACTGAAATCGTTAGTTTTCTTTCGCGCAGTGTTTTCCCGATGGCTGCCTCCAGCGGATCTTCGCCATAGCCATAAATGTAATCACCCGCCATCGGCAGGATTTTCTCTGATAGGGTTTCAATTTCAGCTTTCAACTTGGGTTCATTCTCGCCAAAGCCCGTGAGCCTGAGTTTTACTTCGCCTAGCCCGGGCAGATAAGCTAACTTGATATGCGTAGGCAACGCTTTCTCCCATGTTGAAATTTTATCCGCTAAAAATGATTCACCAATCCCTACCGTGCGAATAATTTTGTGAACGATTGTTGGAGTTTTGAATTTTTCTTTGAGTCTTGGGATGACGTGATCAGTCATCATCTTTTTCATTTCGTGCGGCACACCAGGCATCGCCATAAAAACCTTGCCGTTTCGTTCGAACCACATTCCCGGCGCTGTTCCGACTGGATTCGTGATTTTTACGCAGCAAACCGGCAAGAAGGCCTGCTGCTTGTTGGTCTCGGTTAATTCACGTCCACGACTTATAAAAAAGGCAGCGAGTTCTTCCAAGGCTTCGGCATGCAACTTCATTTCACAATTAAAATATTTTGCCAGTAGCGGTTTGGTGAGGTCATCGCTGGTGGGGCCTAGGCCTCCCGTAATTAAAATAATATCGGCTCGACTTTCGGCCTCCGCAAAAGCGGTAAGAATTTCCGATTCGACATCGCCCACAGACGTTTTGCGGATCACTTTTATCCCCGCTTTGTCAAGTTCCACGCTCATCCACTGTGCGTTCGTGTCAACAATTTGCCCGTACAAAATTTCATCACCAATGGTGAGCAGCTCCGCAAGAATCGGTTTCATAGAATTTGTAAAATCCGCGCAAATATCCGAAAAGAATAAGAAATTAAAATTGTTTGTAGATTGGGCTTTACATAAATATTTTCCATGAAATTCCCTACACTTGATCGGCAGAAAGAAATTTATCTTAACGGCTTTGCCGGAACGATGCCCACAGTTCCTATTTCAATCGGTGCGTTGGAAGAAGTTGCCCGACAAAAAATGTCTCCGCAAGCTTATGCATATATTGCTGGAGGCACGGGCCATGAAAGTACGTCGCGCGCTAACCGGCACGCATTTGAGAAGTATAAAATCATTCCACGTATGCTTCGCGATGTGAGCGTTCGTGACATCAGCGTTGAACTCTTTGGCCAGAAACTCTCGTCTCCACTTTTGCTTTGCCCGATCGGCGTGTTGGAAATGGTTCATCCGCAAGCCGATCTTGCCGTTGGCAAAGCAACTGCTTCGCTCAATGTTCCTTTCATTTTTTCCAATCAGGCTTCGAAGCCGATGGAAGAAGTAGCAGCGGCCATGGGCAACAACCCACGTTGGTTTCAATTGTATTGGAGCAAGTCGAACGAATTGGTGAAAAACTTTGTGGAGCGTGCGGAAAAGTGCGGATGTTCAGCCATTGTTGTTACGTTAGATGCAACCGTGCTTGGTTGGCGAACGCGTGACCTCGAGTTGGCCTATCTTCCATTTCTGGAAGGGAAAGGAATTGCCCAATACACAACCGATCCGGTGTTTCAAAAACTGATGAATGAATCGGAACCCACGGCTAAGCGAAGAATCACGATGCAATCCATCCAAGGTTTAATGGAGATGGTAAGAAATTATCCGGGCGGAAACTTCTTTTCTAAACTTAAATCAGGTCGGCCGGTGAAGGCTGTCCAAAAATTTGTGAGCATCTATTCTAATCCCGCCTTGACCTGGGGTGATCTAAAATTTCTAAAGGAAGTTACCAGGCTTCCCGTGTTGCTCAAGGGAATTTTACATCCGGATGATGCGCGTAAGGCCATCGACCATGGAATGGACGGAATCATTGTTTCCAATCATGGCGGTCGTCAGGTTGATGGGAGCATCAGCACACTGGAAGCCTTGCCGGCCATAACCGAAACAGTGAAAGAAAGAATCCCTGTACTAATGGACAGCGGCATTCGCGGTGGCGCTGACATTTTCAAAGCGTTGGCCCTGGGCGCAAAGGCAGTTTGCCTCGGCCGTCCGTATGTTTACGGGTTAACCATTGCCGGTGAACAAGGTGTTAAAGAAGTGCTGCAAAATACCCTCACTGATTTTGAATTAACGATGGCGTTGGCCGGGTGCAGGAATATTTCAGAGATCACACGAAATACGTTAGCTGATTGAACCGTTGGTATGAGCATAAACAAACAAACCGACACAATACATGTTTTACATGACCGGGAATCGCCCTTCTTTTCTAAATTTGTAGTCCAATTCAATTTATTATGAAACAACTTTTTATCACTGCCACATTACTTGTTTTTACGTTAGCAACCGTAACGGTTACTCAAGCCCAACTTTCGTTAAGCAATGAAGAGATTGGAAATGGCTTGAAAGAAGCATTGACCCAGGGAATATCAAAAGGTGCGGACATGCTCTCGCAAGAAGACGGCTATTTCAAAAACCCGCTGATCAAAATCCCCTTTCCTCCGGATGCACAAAAAATGGAGAAAAGACTTCGCGAAATCGGCATGGACAAGGATGTGGATAATTTTATATTGACCCTGAACCGTGGCGCTGAAGACGCGGCTCAAAAGGCCAAACCAATTTTTCTTTACGCCATCAAGAATATGTCGATTACGGATGTGATGGCGATTTTGAATGGTCAACCGGATGCTGCAACACAATACTTAAAAAAATCCACCACAGCGCAACTGCAAGCGCAATTCAAACCCGTGATCAAGGCTTCGCTGGATAAGGTAGGCGCCACTAAAAATTACAACAGCCTGGCGAACACGTACAACAAAATCCCGCTTGTAAAAAAAATAAATCCTGATTTGGATGCCTACACCACCGATCTCGCGATCCAGGGTTTATTCATAACGATTGCCAACGAAGAAAAAAATATCCGCGCTAATCCAGCGGCACGAACAAGCGATTTACTGAAAAAGGTATTTGGTGGTTTGAAATAGAATAACAGTCGATGAGATTAATCATCCTTATTCTTTTTCTTTTTGCATTCAATGCCTCGCATGCAAAGGCCCTACCGGACACCGTCACATTTTGGCAAGTTTACCTCGACGGCTATCTGATTAAAAGCTTTAATGAAAACGAGCGCAATCCTACCCTAACCATTGACTTAGAAAAGATAACAAAGGGGAATAAGCTACTGATAAAATATTTCAGGGATACTCCATGTTCCAGTTGCCCGACGCACCTTGTTATTTATGATGATGCGAAGAATGAGATACTTTCAGTAACCGGAAAAGGTACTTTTTCTTCCCTTTCATTTAGTATCAATCGATTAACCGATAAGTGGAGTACACAAACCATTAAATACTTTGAAGCGTATTATTTTGAAAATAATTCGCCGCATCATAAGCTATTATTCACGTTAAAATTCCAATAGCCAAACTGCATTTACAATATGAACCTCTTTCAAAAACATCAGCCCGTTCTTACTAAAGCGATTGAAGCATTGCATGCCCGCACGTTCTATGCTGCTTTTCCGGAACATCCTGCACCAGCGGTGTATGGAGAAACAGCTGATACAGAGGGACAAGCTAAATTCAAAAACCAGCTCGGAAAAAAATTTGAAGATTTGAAACAAGCTAACCCTGAAGGTTGGGGCGGACAAGAAGAGTCTCCTTACACGCAAGAGCCGTTGAGCGTTTCTTACCCTTTGTTTTCGGTCAACTCTTTGGTAGAAAATTCTAAGGAAGCATTTACACCGTGGCGCAAAACCAGTGCGCAAGATCGTGCAGGAATTTTGATGGAATCCCTGGAGCGCGCGAAGAAACGTTTTTTTGAAATTGCGTATGCCACGATGCACACCACCGGCCAGGGTTACATGATGGCGTTTCAGGCGAGCGGCCCGCACGCTGCCGACCGTGCGCTTGAAGCTATTGCGGCTGGTTACGAGGAGCTCAATCGCTTTCCGGCCCATGCGCTGTGGGATAAACCGATGGGCAAGTTCAATATTCAATTAAATAAGGAGTGGCGCGCCGTGCCGAAAGGAATTTCCGTAGTGATCGGTTGCTCTACTTTTCCCACCTGGAATTCCGTTACCGGAATTTACGGCAGCCTGATGACGGGAAACGCAGTAATTGTAAAACCACATCCCGGTGCAATTTTACCGATCGCGATTTTTGTTGCCGAGATTCAAAACGTGCTGGTAGAAAATAATCTCGATCCGAATAGTTGCCAACTCGCTGTCGACACGTTCGATAAAATGATCACGAAGGAACTGGCCGAACACGCCGATGTAAAACTCATCGACTTCACCGGCAACTCTGCCTTTGGTTCTTATTTAGAAACTTTGCCTGGCAAAACTGTGTTCACTGAAAAAACCGGAGTGAATTCGGTAATCATCGATTCCGTGGATGATGCCGACAAGGCAGCAGCGAACCTCGCCTTCTCAGTTAATCTCTACAGCGGACAAATGTGTACCGCTCCGCAAAATTTTTACATTCCGGAAGGCGGCGTTGATTCACCGGCCGGAAAAATTTCCTTCGATGACTTTGCACAGAAATTTATTGCGCAGATCAGCAGCTTGGTTGACAATCCGAAAGCCGGACCGTTTGTATTGGGTGCCGTACAAAATAAGAAGACCAGGGAACGTGTGATGGAAGCTGAAAAGCTGCCCGGAAAAGTGTTGCTCAAATCGCATTCAATCGAAAACCCGCAATTCAAAAATGCACGAACGGCAACACCGGTTGTGATCGAACTCGATGCCAGCAAAAAAGAAATCTACAGCAAGGAGTTATTCGGGCCGATTGCGTTATTGATCAAAACAAAAAACACTGATCAATCCATTGCACTCGCACAAGAGATGGCACAAAAACACGGAGCGATCTCGTGTGGTGCATACACCATCAATGCCGAGGTGCATGAAAAAATAGCCGATGCCATGGCGATGGCCGCTACACCTGTTTCGTTTAATCTTATTGGCGGAATTTACATGAACCAGAATGCCGCCTTCTCCGACTTTCACGTAACGGGCGGCAATCCGGCAGGTAACGCTTCATTCACGAATCCTGAATATGTGACGAAGCGGTTTACATGGGTCGGGCACCGTGAGCCGGTGAAAATTTAATATATTCGTATCATGAAATTAGACGATCAGGCAGAGCAATTGACTGAGCTCATGGCCGACTTAGTTCCTGCTGTAGATCGATTGGCGCATAATCAGGAAAAAAGTGAAAAGAACATTGTCGCCCTGACTAATGTGGTGGAGCAATTAGTTGTGAGTCAAGAAAAAATAATTGAAGTGAGTAAAACCACTAACCTAGCGGTGTCTGAAATGAGAGTTTCTAATATGCGGTTGGCTGAGGCCATCGAAAAACTGGTCGTTAAAATTGACAAGGTCGATCAGTTTGAAGAACGGCTTGTTAAATTAGAACAAGCTATTTTTAAGTAACCCCGCCAGGGTTTGTGCCCTGCGAACCCATCATAAGCTCCATGCTTTCCTTATCCGAGGTAAAAAAAGAATATAGCGGACAGCTCATCCTAACCATCCCCAGTCTGTCGTTTGACCAAGGGGTATTTTGGATCAGGGGCGGCAATGGATCGGGCAAAACAACCCTGCTAAAAATGATCGCCGGCCTTCTTCCGTTCGAAGGAACCATTCAGTTAGATGGCTCAATTGATAGCAGGAAAAATCGCGTTGACTATTGCCGATACGTGAATTACGCAGAGGCTGAACCACTCTTCCCGTCGTTCTTATCGGGATATGATTTGATCCACCTGTTTCAAAAGACAAAACAGGCCGATGAAAAGGATGTTTCTCATTTAATAGAAGCGTTCAACATCCATTCTTACCTGTCCAATCCGATAGGCACGTATTCAAGTGGTATGGTGAAAAAACTCTCGCTGGTGCTGGCTTTCATCGGTAACCCTAAGATAATTTTGCTTGACGAACCGTTGGTAACGCTGGAAGACCATTCTATACCAATTTTGCTTACGTTGATCAATGCTTATCAAAAAGAAAAGAATGTTACCTTTCTCATCACCTCTCATCAATTGCTTGAGCACGCGGGGCTGTTAACCATGCAGCCTATTTTGGTAAAAGATAAAACCGCATGTTTCCAGTAAGCAGCATCTTAAACCGCGTGGTGGTAGCTCAATTCTATAAACAGAATTCAGGACTTCTTCTTTTTATCTTTTTCATCATGTTTGGCATGGTGGAAGGGTCGCAACTGGTGTACTATCACTTATCGTTGATGACCGGCATTGTGCAATCAACAACCTTTCTTGGATTGGTTTTACTGCTCTGGTTAACTTATGCTGTTAAATCCAGTCAGTTTGTTGTTGCACAGTTGGCTAAACCGCAAAACGCTTTCCTTTTTACGCTTGCCGCCATGCCCCGTACCCGTCAAATGGTTAACCTGTTTGCGACCCATGTGCTCATCCATTTGCCCGTCTGGCTTTATGCAGCAGCTACTTCGCTTGTGGCAATTAATCAAGGCCGGCCAGCTATAGCGCTATTGATCTTAGCATTTAACATTTTTATTTGCCTGGCGATGAGTTGGGTTTCCGATCTCAAGCTCAATCACCCCACATCCTTTAGTATTTCTTTTTTTTCCAGCATTAAACTTCCCTTCAGGAAGCCCTTGTTTTGGTTCTATCTGGGTTTCATCATGAACGATGTTTTGCTCATCTTAATGATGACCAAATTATTTTCGTACTTCATACTTTTCGGATTTTTTCAAATCCCGTTAGATCACTACGAAAACAGAATTCCTTTCATGGGATTCCTGGTTGGCATGGTGGCTCATGCCGTACTTGTATTTGAAGTGAGGAAGTGGGAAGACAACTACCTTTCGTTTGCCAGGAACTTGCCCATTAAGCTGTCCCATCGATACTTCGTGCTTGCCCTGGTGTACATGCTGCTTGTCACGCCTGAAATTTTATTACTGATTACTTACCGCGTCCATTTATTTGACAGTGTACTTACTGTTGCCTTCGGCGTTAGCTTATTGCTATTTTTTCATGCGTTGCTTTATCATCTTAAAATGGACATGGACCGATATATTCAATACGTGCTGATCACGTTTCTTCTTTCGTTTGCGTTGATACTTTTTAAACTCTCCTGGCTGCTGATACTTATTTACAGTGTCGTTTCATTTTCCCGGTACAGAAAATATTTCTATTCCTTTGAGGCGATGAAGCTGTAAGGTGTACCTGGATAGAATTGCTCACATGGATAAACAAAATAGATGAGACTCTGGTCACTCCATCCAAAATACCTTGACGCAAAAGGCCTTGTCGCCCTGTGGCGCGAAAGTCTTTTGGCTAAACACGTGTTGGAAGGTAAGACAAAAGGCTATAAAAATCATCCTCAACTTGATCGGTTTAAGAATTTGAAAAGACCTATCGATACCATCAACCAATACCTGGCCGGAATTTACATTGATGCACTGCGAAGGGGATACCAATTTGATAAGGATAAAATAGATTGGGATTTTCATCCCACAAAATTGACGGTAACCAATGGTCAGCTTGCGTACGAAAGAAAGCACTTGTTAAATAAGCTTCTTATCCGCGACTCAAAAAAACACAAAGAATTGAAAACCGTGACCGTGTTCGAACCCCATCCGCTTTTCAGAATCGTAGGAGGAGAAATTGAGAAATGGGAAATCATTGTAGTAAAAGAGAAAAAGAAAGGATAACCCCCACCATTCGATTATTAATATTAATTTTAATTCATGGCTTATAACGAGCAGCTCACCAACCGCATCCGTGAAACCCTTGCTCACTTGCCTAATGTCGAAGAGAAGCGAATGTTTCGCGGAGTGACATTTATGGTGAACGGCAAAATGTGTGTCAGCGCCGGCAATGAAGAAATGATGTGCCGCATTGACCCGGAGATATACGAAACTGCATTGGAGAAAAACGGCAGCAGGGCAATGACCCATGGCGGTCGCACGATGAAGGGGTTTCTGTTTGTTCATGAGGAAAGCATCCGGGGTAAAAAGGATTTTGATTATTGGATCAAACTTTGTCTCGATTTCAACAAAAGAGCCAAGGCCACTTCGAAAAAAAAGAAGAAAATTACTAAGTCTTAGAAATTTCATGGTCACTTGCAAAAACTGTAACAACGAGTTTGAAGGCAGCTATTGCAACCGGTGTGGTCAGCCCGCCGAAACCCATAAAATGAATTTCCCGATTTTAGTACACGATATTCAGCAAGGCTTGCTGCCATTCGACAAAGGCCTATTTTTTACCATCAGAGAATTATTTACACGTCCCGGTTATTCCATCCGGGAGTATCTCGCCGGAAAGCGGGTGCAACACATTAAGCCCATCTCCCTTGTTCTTGTACTGGCAGGTATTCTTGGCTTGCTCTCTCATTATTTTCATTTCGATATGTTGGGCGAAACCTTTCAGATCAACGGCACAGACGGACAAGCGGAAGAAGTAAGGAAATCGGTTAACGAAATCAGCGATTGGGTTTCCGATAACTATGCCATCGTATCCCTGGTTTTGCTTCCCGTGTTTACCCTTGGCACGTTTTTATCTTTTCGGAAAAGGGTTACAGTTTTGTTGAGCACCTGGTGCTCAATGCCTTTCTCACTGGACAACGGCTCGTGCTCCGAATTGTTTTCTGTTCCCGTTTTATTACCGGTTGAATGGAACAGCCAATTTGAAGACTTTTTCCGGCGCTGTCAATATTGTCATCGGTCTTCTCACTTTTTGGACGTTGCTCCAATTTTTTAACACCACGAAGAAATCGACCGTATTTTGGCGTACGGCGCTAAGTTTTGTGCTCACCGGAATTTTCTACTTGGGTCTGGGCTTAGCAGCGGCACTGATCTTTATTTCGAAGTATAAATAAGAAACCTATTCTCCATCCTTAATTCTCTGGTCGGGAACAATTTTTATTTGAAACTCTTTCGGCGGGGTAGCCTGCAATAAATGCTGCACGAAATAGTCCCAACGCCTGCGCATCATGTAATAACTGTCGGCGCCATAGCCATGACGGGCATTCGGGAACACGATTAGATCAAAGTCTTTGTTGGCTTTCACCAACGCATCGGCAACTAAGTAAGAATTGTAGGGCGGAACATTGTCGTCCATGCCACCGTGCGCCAGCAACAGTTTACCTTTTAAGTTTTTTGCAAGAAGCTGGTTGGCTTGCATCTCATAGTTGGAGATGTCTTGACCGGTCTTTGTTTCTAAACCAATGTAGCGCTCTCCCCAATCATCTTCATAATTTCTGTTATCGTGGTTGCCCGATTCGGAAATTCCTACTTTAAAGAAATCGGGATAGTTAAACATGGCGGCAGCAGTTGCAAATCCTCCACCGGAATGCCCCCAGATCCCAACGCGATCCAACTCCAAAAACTTGTACTTTTCCTGCAACTGTTTGAGACCGGAAATCTGGTCTTGCAATGTATTTTCACCCATGTTGCCGTAGCACGCATCATGGAATGATTTTGATCGGTTCGGATTACAACTTCCTTCTAACTCCACAACGATAAATCCTAATTCGGCCAGCGATTGGCTGTCGCTGCGGCCTGCTTGAAAGCTCCACGAACCGACACTTCCCCCTTGCGGCCCAGGATAAATATGGACGATGACCGGATACTTTAAAGAGCTATTCATATTTTGCGGCGTGTACAGCAGGCCGTATAAATCCCAACGGTTATCCGCCGACTTAACGGAGAAAGGCATTGGAGGTTTCCATCCCGTGGCACTCAATCGGGAAAGGTCAGTCTTCTCCAAAGTTGTTACCAATTTGCCTTTGATGTCCCTCACCTCACACACCGGCGGAACGTTGGCTTGAGAATAGTTGTCGGTAAAATATTTTCCATCCGGAGAAAAATTCGCGGTATGATCGCCTTCACCCGGTGTTAACAATACCAGGTTCTTCCCGCTGAAATCTACGCGATAGAGGTATCGAAAATATGGATTTCGACCGACTTCCTTTCCTTTGGCCTCAAAATAAATGACGCGATTATTCTGATCCATTTTCAAAACGCGGGTCACCACATAGTTTCCGGAAGTAATTTGATTTTTTAGTTTTCCTGTAGAAGCGTCATACAGATAAAGATGTCCCCAATCACTCTTTTCGGAATACCAGATGATTTCATTCGTCTTCGAAAGAAACTTCCAATTGATGGCGCCACGACCCGATTCATATTGCGTGGCAACTTTTTCTTCAAAGATGTCTCTTATTTCACCTGTTTCCGTATTGGCAACCCGCAGGTTTTCCTGCTTGTGATCGCGGCTGGTGGAAACAAAAGCGAGTTGTTTGCCATCGTCACTCCACGCCACATCATCAAATCCGCCCTCGCAGGAGATATCATCACAAAGTGTTCCGCGCCTTGCATCCGAATTCATTTTCAACCGGATCATTTTTGTGTCTGTACCGAGGTCAATGATAATGCGGTAGATCCGGATGATGTCGGCATCACCGGGTATTGGATATTTCCATTCCAGAAGTTCAGGGGCTCCTACTTTTGTTTTAACTAGATACATGTTGCTCACATGCCGCTGGTCTTGTTGAAACGTGGCGATTTTTTTTGAGTCAGGCGACCAGCTCAAGATGGGCTTATCGCTGTGCTTCCATCCGGCATTGTCTGTACCGTATCCAAAATCTTTAACACCATCGGTGGTCAGTGCCTTTTCAGCACCTGTACTTATCTCCCTGATCCATAAATTCCAATCGCGAAGGAAGGCGACGAATTTGCCGTCCGGTGACTTCACAGTGTTGCTCGGTCCTCCATTGTTTTCCGGCTTGGTGGCCAGTGCGTCGAATAATTCTTTTTTGGAATTGAATTCCTTTCGTTGGCCATCGACCGGATTAAATGAAATATATTTTGATTCAGTGGCTGCCAGGCTCCTGTACCACAATTTTCCATCGGGCAGCCATTTGCGGCTGAATAGCATTGTCGATAAGCTTGCTTGTATTGCCTGCCAGCATATCGGTGGCATGTTGATAATCGGTCGATGTAAAGTCTTTTCCTGTTTGCCCGTATACCACAGAAACTAAGAATATAGCCGAGATGGGGAGGAATTTATTTTTCATGATTGAGCATTTACGCGATTTTGAAATTTGATTATTTTTAAACTGTAAAACAGTTGACTTAAATACTGGTTCACCGATAATTTAATCGTCATCATCTACATCGGTCTTTGAGGAGGCCATGACAAACGCACTTCTTCTCGGTGCGGGCATGATACTATTTTCTCCACGCATCACTTTCCAAATGTCCTCATTGAACGCGATGTCGGGTGCAGCATCTTCGCGTGTGAAATCGAATTTGAGGTTTTTACCAAATAGGGTGGCTACCAAATTTCTTTTATTAATGTCAACATTGGACTCGCATGACGTGAAAGGATCAGGCACAGATTTGTCTGCAAAACAACGGAACATGGGTGTGGCTGCAGCATCGTACTGGCTCATGGGCGGGATTCCTAAAATCAATTCGATGGTGCGCAACATCCCTGACGTGGAGTACACGGTGTGGTCAACAAATTTCCTTTTTACATAAGGGCTGATGACGTAGGCAGTCGAGCGGTGCGCATCCACATGGTCGGATCCGTTTTGAGCGTCATCCTCCAAAATGAAAACAGCCGATTGATTCCAAATGCTTGTCTTGGAAAGATGCTCGACAAAGTTACCAACGGCCAAGTCATTATCGGCGATGGCAGATTCAACACTGAATGCGCCCACTTTGGATCCTGAAGTGTGGTCATTTCCAAAACGAATGCTGTTAAATTGGGGAACCGCATTTCTTGCCAATAACGAATCGAAGTCGACCTCCCATTGCTTTTCGCGGTCGACGTCTTTGAAATCCGTATCAAAGCCTCTGAATTTTTTACAAAAATGATTTTCCACACCCGGGTAATTAGCTTTTTCATCATCGGCAAATTCTCCGTACGTGCGGAACGAAATATTGACTCGCCTGCAAAAATCCCAGATGAACCCATTCTTGGGAAAAGCAATCGCCCTCGTACCTTCATAATCGTAACTACCACCGCGGCCACCATAACTGGTTACCCAGGTTTTTTCAACAAAGTCATTGGCATAAGCAGCGGTTGACCAATTGTGGCCATCGGCAGAGACTTCAGCGTCTACATAAAAATTATCAAACAATACAAAGTCTTTTACCAGCTTATGTTGATTAGGAGTTAATCGTTTGGGGAAAATACATAGTGATGAGTCACCATTCCCTTCTTTTACATCGCCCATCACCTGATCGTAGGTTCTGTTTTCTTTGATGATGTAGAACACATATTTGATCGGCGATGGATCTCCAACTTTTTGAGGGATCGGATTGCCCGGTTCTCCTTCTGCATGCTGCTCTTTTTCTTTGCTGTAAGGTGTATTCAGGAAAACAAGACGCGAGTAAAGGGCGAGGGTTTTTTCATCAGGCGTTTCGATAATGGAGAGTGTTCCTTTAAATAACCCGCCAATGTATTCCACTACTTCTTTGTTAGCTTCAGGGTTGGCGCCAACGTTCTGCGGTTTTTTCTTTTTGAAGGGATTAGGACCTTTTGGGTTTGCCTTCGAACTAAGCCCCTTTCCATTGGTGACATAAATTTTATTTCCGATCGTCTTCACGGAAGTCGGGTACCAACCCGTAGGAATAAAACCTTTTGAACGACTGCTTCCCTTTACACTTATATCGAACACAGCCAGGCAGTTGTTGTCGGCATTGGCAACATACAATGTATTCTCGTCGCTCGACAGCGCTACTCCGTTCGGTGTTGATCCAAGGGGCGAATCAGGAAATAGCGAGGCAGAGATATGCTCCAGTAGTTTATGAGAGGATGTTTCGATGACGGAAACGGTATTGTCATTGCCGTTGGGCACAAAAAGATATCTCCCATCCTTCGTAAAGATCATGTCATTGGGATGGCTGTTGGTCATGATTTCGCTGGTTATTTTTTCTTTGGCTGCGTCATAAACGATCACTTTACTTCCGCCCCATAATGTAATGAAGAGTTCGCTCGTGCCTGGAGAAATCTTGCAGGTGTAGGGCTCAGCGTCTAATTTCTCCTCTTTGATCATTTTTCTTGTTTTCAAATCGCAGATGAAAAGCGATTTCGAGTCTTTGGCGACAATGTACAGCCGATTGTTTTTGGAATCTACACAAAGACCGGCTGGTGAGATTTTATCTTTTGTTTCTCCCAATTTTATTTCGCCATCAGGCTTTAACTTCCCGTTTTCGATTTTATACACGATAATGAGGTTGTCATTTCCTCCGGAAGCGTATAAGAACTGCTCATCATCACTAAAGCCCAAACCGACCCACGATTTTTTTATTTCAATATCATTGAGCAGCTTTTCAGTCTTCACATCGATCAGTGTAATGGATTGAGTGCTTTGCCCGTTATTGGTTACGGCAAGGAGTCTTTCAGAGGGGGATACAACTAAATTAAGGGGAAGGTCATTCAAGGGGAGGCTACTTCCCACAGGTGTTAGCGACCATCCATTGGACAACATCACCTTTGAGGCTATTAATTTTTTGAACAGAGGTGACTCTTCAACCGACTGCTGATTTGCTTTTTGCTGGTTGCAATTCATTAATAAGAATAGGAGAACAAGCAGGAGGAGAGGTTGTTTCATGATCACTATTTTCATGTAAGATAGCCACTTTTTCAAAAACCAAAATAGGTGACTTATATGAAGTTCTCATGAACATTTACAAATGGCATCTGTTGTGAATAGTTAGGAGAATATCTCAAATCATGCGACACTGCCCGCGTGTGAATTTCCGGCCTCTTCAGGTCGCAGAAATGTTTCATGAATATAATTTAAATTGTTTACTTTATATCCGATCAGCCTCCTCAGCCTAATTTACCTAAATTTTAATCACATGATAAAAAAACTCAAGCTCGTCGCTTTCTCGATTTTAATACTTTTTATTTTTTCCTGTAAAAGAAATTCTCAGGAGAATAATGTCCCAGAACAGGTAAAGGTACATCCGGCCTGGATTATGCAAGGCAATATTTACGAAGTGAATGTTCGCCAATACACGCCCGAAGGAACATTCAATGCTTTTGCAAAACACCTCGACCGTCTTAAAGACATGGGCGTGCAAACGGTTTGGTTCATGCCGATCAACCCCATCAGTAAGAAAGACAGAAAGGGAACCCTGGGAAGTTACTATGCGGTGGCTGATTATACTTCCTTAAACCCTGAATTTGGTTCGATGGATGACTGGAGAAATTTAGTAAAGACAATTCACGAAAAAGGAATGAAAGTGATCATCGATTGGGTGCCCAATCACACCGGTGCCGATCATCGATGGCTCACCACCCATCCGGATTTTTTTTGTCAAAGACAGCAAGGGCAATCCGGCCGTGATGATGGATTGGACTGATACACGGCAGCTGAATTATAAAAACGAGGAAATGGCTGACAGTATGATTGCTTCCATGAAATACTGGCTCACCAACACCAATATTGATGGCTTCCGATGCGATGTTGCCTGGAATGTGCCCGAGTCCTTCTGGCATAAATGTATCGGTGAATTAAAGAAAATTAATCCTGATATTTTTATGCTAGCCGAAGGCGACAAACCTTATTTACACAAAGGAGGATTTGATGAAACATATCCCTGGGCGATGTTCCGCATAATGACATTAGTTGCCAAAGGTGAAAGACCTGCCTTCGCTTTAGACAGCATAAGAATTCAAAGCGACACTGCCTATGTTAAAGACGCCTTGGAGTTATACTTCACCAGTAATCACGACGAGAATAGTTGGAACAAGTCAGATTACGGAACTTTCCCCGGTCCCGTGCATGCACCTTTTGCGGTGTTCGCCCAAACCATGGTGCGCAGCGTTCCCTTGATTTACAGCGGGCAAGAAGAGCCTGTGTTGAGACCACTACAATTTTTTGAAAAGGATCCGATCCAATTTGAAAAATTTCAGCGAGCGGGATTTTATAAAACGTTGCTAACGCTCCGATCTCGTAACGTTGCTCTCTCCGGCGATGCTTCCTTTAAAAAAGTGATTGTCGGAGATGAGAAAGCGCTCTATGCCTACGTGCGTGAAAAGGCTGATAAAAAAATCCTTGTTGTGTTAAATTTCTCGAGCAAAGAAGAAACCGTAACGATTAGCGACAACGCGTTATTTGGAAATCCATTTAATGTTTTTTAAAGGTAGCAACGAAAAAATTGGCAGCGGCCCGTTTACAATCGAGCCTTGGGGTTACCGTATTTATGAATATTGACGAAGACCACTAAACGCTAATTTTCTTAAACTTCATTACCTGCCAAATTACCACAGGTGCACCGATCAGTGAAGTCAATGCGTTCAGTGGAAGTGCTTGAGCACTGCCCGTTAGTTGTGAAAGCGTGTCGCAAAACAAGAGTAACATTGCACCAAAGCAAATCACGATGGGCAACAAGATTCTATGATTGGTGGTCGGGATTACCAAGCGCGCAAGGTGAGGAACAGCCAACCCGACAAAAGCAATTGGCCCGCAGAAGGCTGTGATGCCGCCCGTTAATAAACCTGTTGCGATGACGATCCAAAACCTGGAGCGGCCTACATCAATCCCAAGACTGCGGGCATAGTTTTCTCCCAGCAGCCAACTGTTTAATGACTTGATCAGAAGAATACTTATAGAAACGCCAACGGAAAAGATGACGGTCAGCACACCAATTTCTTTCCAACCTGTGTTGCCTACACTTCCCATGGTCCAGATCACATAGGATTGAAGGTCTTCTGCGCGACTCATAAACTGCATCACGCTCATCGCTGCAGACGTAGCTGCTGCCAGCATCAATCCGATGATCAACAGGGATGCATTGTCGCGCACCCTTCGAGCGATGAACAGCATAAGTAACAGCACGGATGCACCGCCTGCACTGGCTGCTAAAGCCAATGTCCATGCATTCCATGATAAATCAATCCCACGGCCAACCAGCAACAATAATCCCACCGCGAGACTCGCGCCGGAACTAAGGCCAAGCACATCAGGTCCTGCCAGCGGATTTCTGAACAGTGTCTGCATCAATAAACCGCTCACAGCAAGTCCTGACCCCGCGAGAACGCAAGTGAACGCTTTGGGCAACCGGAACTGCCACAAGATGGTTTGGATGGTTGAACCGGTTGAGCCGAATAAATTATGAAAAATATCGGCAAGAGGAATTGAGACACTGCCGATTATCACGTTGGCGCAAAACAAAAGGATCAATGCAATTGCGATGAGAAAAAATTTAAGGAAGAAAGGATTGCTTTGCATCAAAACAAAGATAGTAATCTCCCCATTGCATTTCATTCATACTTCAGATGATCAACTGGATTCGTTAATGCTGCCCTTGTAGTTTGAACGATTGAAGTAAGGGAAACAACTGCAAGTAATACTACGGGAGGAATTACAAAGACGATGGGGGATAGCTGAATTCTTATCGGGTAAGTAGAGAGCCAGTTACGGGAAACGAAATATACCGCCGGAATAGCCAGAAGACAAGAAAGCAAAACCATTTTAATATTGTCTTTGGACAGAAGAGCTACCAAATTAAGGACGGAAGCTCCCAGGATTTTACGAATGCTGATTTCCTTAAGACGTGCATTCGCCTCAAACAAACTAATGCCTAAAATGCCAAGGCAAGCAAGAAAT
>Ga0206942_1200_pt1 | contig 17194 bp, 13 predicted proteins | sample Alteio_BWOrgHeat_6_FD_153253 | JGI IMG/M metagenome (GOLD analysis project Ga0206942, IMG submission 153253) | Enriched cells from forest soil in Barre Woods Harvard Forest LTER site, Petersham, Massachusetts, United States -... | ecosystem: Environmental > Terrestrial > Soil > Temperate forest > O... | reverse complement strand
GCCAGTCATGCATTTGTTCAGGACGAATTTCTCAAGGGGCAACTCACGCCTGTTTTTTTTGGCTCAGCAATTAATAACTTTGGTGTACGTGAATTACTGGATGCGTTTGCCGACTATGCACACGCGCCGCAACCGCGTGAAACAGAAACGCGTTATGTTGAACCGGGTGAAGAAACTTTTTCAGGATTTGTTTTCAAGATCCAGGCGAATATGGATCCTGCGCATCGGGATCGCATTGCATTCTTGCGGGTGTGTTCCGGTCGTTTTTCACAAGGAATGAAAGCGCATCAGGTGAGTCTTGGACGTGAAGTCAAATTCAGTCAGGCTTTAACGTTTATGGCATCCGATCGTGAGCATGTGAATGAAGCGTTTCCTGGCGATATTATCGGTTTGTATAATCACGGCACGATACAAATTGGCGATACGTTTACACAAGGTGAAAACCTGAAATTCATGGGGATTCCATATTTTGCGCCGGAATTATTTCGCCTAGTTCGATTGAAAGATCCCCTTAAATTAAAAGCATTGCAGAAGGGTTTAAAACAGTTGTGCGAGGAAGGTGCGACCCAGTTATTTCGACCGCTTGTGAATAATAATCTGATTCTGGGAGCGGTTGGCTTGCTGCAGTTTGATGTAGTGGCATATCGCCTGAAGCATGAATATAATGTGGATTGTGTATACGAAACCGTTTCTGTTGCAACAGCACGCTGGGTTTATTGTAAAGACGCTAAAAAGCTTGAGGAATTTAAAAATAAAGCGATTGATAATCTCGCTTTGGATGGCAGCGATAACCTGACTTATCTTGCCCCGACTCGCGTTAACTTGAATTTAACGATGGAGCGATGGCCTGATATTGAATTTAGAACGACGAGAGAACATTAGGAATGACCATGATTGAAGTCACATCCGTCCATATTCGAATAAAAGATTTAAAAAAACGCCTCGACGAAATTCGGGGGTATCTTTGACATCGATAACAAACGCGAACGCTTGCAGGAAGTCGAACACGAACTGGAAGATCCCGGCATCTGGAATCAACCGGAAAAAGCCCAGAATCTCGGTCGTGAACGAGCACAACTTGACAATGTCGTCAGTGAAATTCTAAAAATCGAAACAGCTTTAACGGATTCCACAGAATTATTTGATCTCGCTGCAGAAGAAAATGATGTTGCCTCAGCTGATTTTATTATCAAAGAATTGGATCGCGTCACAAAAATAATCGAACAACTCGAATTTCAACGGATGTTTGCAGGTGAAATGGATGCGAATTCAGCCTTCATGGATATTCAATCCGGTTCAGGTGGTACAGAAGCGCAGGATTGGGCCAATATGATATTGCGCATGTATCTACGTTGGGGTGAAAGCCACGGTTTTCATGTTGAACTGATGGAAGCCTCGGCGGGCGAGGTGGCTGGCATTAAAAGTGCGACGGTGAAGTTTACCGGACCGTATGCATACGGCTGGTTGCGAACAGAAACCGGCGTACATCGGCTGGTACGCAAATCGCCGTTTGATTCGAATAACAAACGACATACGTCATTTGCTTCCGTGTTCGTATCGCCGGAAATTGACGACAAGATCGAAATAGACATTAATCCTGCTGATCTGCGTGTGGATACCTACCGGGCGAGTGGGGCAGGTGGTCAGCACGTTAATCGTACCGATTCAGCAATTCGTATTACGCACGTTCCAACGAATACGGTTGTGCAGTGTCAGTCGGATCGTTCACAACATAAAAATCGCGCGAGCGCCATGAAGCAATTGCGTGCAAAATTATATGAACTGGAAATACAAAAAAAACGGGCGAAGCAGGACGAACTGGAAGCCGGAAAAATGGATGTGACCTGGGGCAGCCAGATTCGTTCCTACGTTTTGGATATGTCACGCATTAAAGATTTGCGCACAGGCATTGAGATTGCAAATACCCAGGCGGTGCTGGATGGCGATCTTGATAAATTTATTGAAGCAAGCTTATTAAGTGGATTATAAACATGACCGATCAGAATCAGGCCAGTCAAAATCAGGCCAGTCAAAATCAGGAAGTTGTTGTAGATACCAATGAATTGATTGCACAGCGCCGGGCAAAACTCGATGATTTGCGAAAGTCAGGCAATGCCTACCCCAATCATTTCGTACGCGATGCGCTGGCCAGAGATCTGCACGCAAAATATCACGAAAAAACCGAGCCTGAACTGGAAGCCAATCCGATTGAAGTGGCGGTCGCAGGGCGCATGATGACGCGTCGTCTGATGGGCAAGGCGAGCTTTGTTCATCTGCAGGATATGTCAGGCAAAATACAATTGTATGTTCGCCTTGATGAAATTTCACAGGATGCGTATGAAGCCTTTTTGCATTGGGATATTGGCGATATCATCGGCGTGCATGGAAAAATGTTTAAAACCAAAACAGGTGAGCTGTCCATTCGTGTTAGCAAGATTGAATTGCTGACCAAATCATTGCGCCCCTTGCCGGATAAATATCATGGTTTAACGGATCAGGAATCACGATACCGTCAACGTTATCTCGATCTCATGATGAATAGTGAAACGCGTGATTTATTTATCATTCGTACAAAAATAATTGATGGCATTCGTCAGTTTTTAAAAGCGCGTGATTTTCTGGAAGTGGAAACACCGATGATGCAGGTTCTCGCGGGCGGTGCTGCGGCGCGTCCATTTAAAACGCATCATAATGCGCTGGATTTACCTCTTTTTTTACGCATTGCACCTGAGCTTTATTTAAAGCGTCTGGTCGTAGGCGGTTTTGAGCGCGTGTTTGAAATCAATCGTAATTTCCGCAATGAAGGTTTGTCGACACGCCATAATCCTGAATTTACCATGCTGGAATTTTATCAGGCTTATGCAGATTATAAAGACCTGATGAATTTATCCGAAGAATTGTTACGTAATCTTGCAAAAGACATACTACATACAACTACGATTACTTATCAGGAACATACATTTGATTTAAGCCAGCCATTTGCGCGCATGACATTGCTTGAATCGATCTTGCATTTTAATCCAGCACTCAAATTATCTGATATTGATAATCTGGTAGCTGTGACAAAAATCGCGCGTGACATGAATATTCCTGTGAAAGAAAATCAGGGTCTCGGAAAAATTCAGGTTGAGATTTTTGAAAAAATGGTTGAAAGCAAATTGATTCAACCCACTTTTATTACGGAATACCCTGCAGAAGTTTCTCCACTGGCGCGTCTCAATGATACCAATCCATTTGTGACGGATCGTTTTGAAATGTTTGTAGCCGGCCGCGAAATTGCGAATGGATTTTCAGAGTTGAATGATGCGGATGACCAGGCTGTACGTTTTCGTCAACAGGTTGCAGATAAGCAAGCGGGTGATGAAGAAGCGATGCCTTATGATGAAGATTATGTGACTGCGCTGGAATATGGCATGCCGCCGACAGCGGGTGAAGGGATTGGTATTGACCGCCTCGTGATGTTGTTTACGAATTCAGCCTCGATTCGTGACGTGATTTTATTTCCACATATGCGCCCATCACAAAAATGAAATGCGTGCATGGTTTTTCACTGATTGAGCTCCTGACAGTGTTGAGTATCGTTGCGATATTGTCTGCCATGAGTCTGACCGGCTTCAGTATTTTTTGGCACAAGGCAGCATCAGATACATTGTCTTCAGAACTGGTTAGAACGATTCAGTTAGCGCGCAGTGAAGCGATTGCGCGTCACGAAAAAATCATTTTATGTGGAAGTGTCGATCACATAACTTGCTCGGATGAGTGGAATCACGGGTATCTGATTAAAACAGCCGATCGGGTGATTTATCATTTCTCTCTGAATTCAGAAGAAGGCCAATTGCATTGGCGATCGTATCCTGACCCTCAAACACAATTGGAATTTTTAGCATCGGGATTTTTGAATCTGGATAATGGAACTTTCTGGTTTTGCGCGAAGAAGGCTTTAAAACCCGTCTGGGCTGTTGTGTTGAATCAATCGACGCGTGTGCGAATGGTCTATCCGGATGAGGATGGAAATGTGCGGGTAGATCAGGGGAAGCCTTTGTTGTGTTTTGACAAGAGATGAGTCTGCTTTGGCAGACTCATCCTTGATGTTGTTTAACGAAGACCTCGGGCGGTGTAGTTGTCGCCAGGTTGTTTCTGCGGAGGAGTACGACGAGCATTCACTCCTTTTGGATCTTTCTGCTGTTGTGCTGGCATAAAACGTGACCGGTTATTAGCAGTACTTTGTGACGGAACGTTAGACTGAGTGGGGAGATGCGTATTGGAATGGGTATTATGTGATGTCCTTCTGTCTAAAGAAGCAGCCACTGATGCATGGGTCGAAGTTTTAGCTATTGCTGCTTGAGCAAGAGTGGCACGCAGATCAGGACTGGAATCTGCCGATGTTTGTGCTCTGTTGGAAGAAGAAGCCACCGCTGCCCAAGACGAAGTTGAATGCTGTGCTTGCCGATGATTATGTTGTCGCAGCCGAGAATCCTTTTCTGCTAGGAATGCAGCCACTGATCGATTGGTGGGCGGAAGAGCTTGCTGGGTTTTTGTTTCTGCTATTTGAATTGGCACGGAAGTTGGATGTGAAACAGATGTGTGATCTGTGTTGCCACAATAAGCTGCATAAATTGCGTTCTTCGTTCTTTGATCGACGCTTTTCCGATTTCTTTCTTGTTGTTGATAGAAGGTTTCTTGTTTTTGTTTTGAGTATCCAGGCTGATTTATAAGTTGTTTATTACGTGCTATACATTTATTGTATGCAGCTTGAATAAGCGGAAGCGGTGGATTAGGTTGTTGTTTAGTGGAATTCATCAGTCTGCGCTCATCGACCAGTTGCTTGACGGTGTTAGTAAAATTTTCGTGTACTGTGTCATAAGCAAGTCCTGTCTCAAGCAGTAGGGCGTATGCCCGATCAATGTCAAGATGAGCTGCATTCTCACAAGCCACGAAGGCATATCGCATAAAATGTTGATCTGCTTTATTAGGCCAGTCACGAACCATTTCCAAAATTGTTTCATGAACTTTCATGGATTGCATTTTTATTTCAGGCGATATTTCTTTATAAATATTCCATGCGTTATCCAGCTCATTACAGTGAATGTATACATTCATCATCAGAAGATAATTTTGTTCGCAAGATATCATTTTGAGTGCTTCTGCAGCATATGCTACTGCGGAACTTCTTTGTTCATATTGCAATGCTTTTGCAACGAGTGCCTCGTAAACCTGATTGGTAGTGTCGCGACAACTGAAATAGCCCATGCGTGCAGCAATCACATGTTTTTCCTGGAGTTGCTCTGTCACGTCGCTTCTTCGCTCATACGGACTAATTTGCTGAATATCGTAGATGAGTTGTGCAAATTCAGCTTCAAACCTTGTATTTTGATACGCTGTATCGGTTTGTCCTGTATGTGTTTCAGAATAATATGAATATGAATCAGTTTCCCCGGGCGCTGAATTTTGCGATGTATTTGGATAGTTTTCATCAAAGCTCTCTGGTTCATCCAAGGCTTGATGGTTGACGTCTAGCGGCATATCTGAAAAATATTCTGGTAAAGGTGCAAGTTTAGAAGGTTGGGTAAATTCAGGAGAAGTTGGTATTAATTCTCCTGCAAGTACCATCTCTACTGTTCTTGCTTCGTTTTCTTCCTGTACATAGTTTTTTAGTGTAGTAAAAGCTTCGTGTTCTCTGTTTAGATCTTCTTTATCTGCAAGCTGTTTTTTCAAAGCAGCTTCTTCATCTGCAAGCTGTTCTTCCAAAGCAGCTTCTTCACTTGAAAGTACGTCTTCAAGAATAATAGCTCGTTGTTGACTTTCGAATTGTCCAGCAGCCTCTAGAAGTGTTTTATCAGGACCTTTAGGTGTTTGTTCCGATCCTCTGCTTGCCGTGATTTCTGCAACTCCGACAGCTATTACTCCATGATCAGGTTTTGGTGATTTATCTTTTTTATTAGATGACGATGTTACTGATGGTAGTGTTACTGATACGGATTGTTTAGCTTCACTTTGTGCTTCTTTTTTCGCGGCTAGTTCTGCTGCTGCTTCTCTCGCTGCCTTTTTCGCTATTTTTTTTCTTGGTAGCATACCTTGTCTCCTCTGATTAATTTTGGGTTTAAAAAAAAATCATGCTAACAAACTTTAACCGGTTATACAATTTGGCTTTATATTCATATATGACAACTTTTGCACAAGCTTTGGTTTTCTTGTGGGATGGTGTTGTTTTTGCATGGCGAGCTCTAAAGCTTTTTTAAAAAAATCTATATTAATCAACAGGTTAGCAAAATTCGCGCGGAAAAAATTTTTCGTCAAGTCAAAATTCTTTAGTATATTCATATAGTTACAGACTTTCCTCCAGAAGAAAACACAGAAGAAAACAGGGTGCAAAAAATTACAAAAAAAATTACTACAGGTATTAGGGCGTGTTTACAATTGCTATTTTTTATTCATTTTACGAGAAAACAGGAAGTATTCGTGAGACAAATCCGTGAAGGATGCGCGTATTTGTCGTTAAAATGAATAAAAAATAGCAATTGTAAACACGCCCTATCCATATGCTTTTGAAAGCCGGTTTTTAGAGCGCTTTTCCTGTCGACGTTTTCGCAGTGTTTGATCAATCCGGCGCAAGGGATACAGCATTTTCCACAAAACGGATTTATGAATATCGCGCAAGGTTTTTTTCAGGTGGTGATTATTTTTAAGCAAGCGGTCAATATAGCAATAAACCGGGTAGATTTTTTCAAGTTCTGTCTGAATGGCTAACCATTCTTTTTGAAAATCCGGATGCAGAAAATCCATTTCATCATTGGAAATTTTTACCAGTAATTGAAAGGTGCGCACGCAAAGCGGTGCAATGCCTGTTGCAGGATGTGACAGTAAATCGTGATCGTTGCATGCATGTCGATGTAATTTTTTATCGAGAAAATCATGCGTATACGCGCGACGTTCAGTGGTATCAGCCAGATTCGGAAGATTAAATTTTTTTTGCATGCGTTCAAGTTGCAGGTCAGGGTTTTCAAGAAGCGTATCATAATTGACGATAATTCTATTTTTTCCTGTCGTTTCCTGTATCGCGGGTATGATATGCATTAACCATAACAGCAAACCGATTTCAATGTCTGTGCCTGTCACTTTTTGATAGGATTGTGCAGTTGCCAGCGGATTTCGAAGCGCGATAATATAGTTTTCTTTTATGTGAAGTTCATTGAAAATCGATTGCCAGAAATGCAGTAATTTAATGGTACTCGGATCCTTGAATCCCCAATAATCCGTTGCAGCGAAACGTTCTTGCAATAATTGAATCGCAGCCTGTTTGACAGATTGCAAATTGTCACCGGTTTGTTCGGCATGTGTCAGCGTTCGAATTCCATACGGTGCAAAATTCAGTGTTGAAAAAATTGTTCCATTAATTTTATAAACAATATCGGTATCTTCCCAAAAACCTTTTGCATTCCATTTTTCATTGCCGGCACTCATCTTGCCATTCAAGTCGATGCCTAATGCTTTCAATCCGCGAACAATCGCGCTCGTGCCACTGCGCGCTACACCCAATACAACAAAAATATTTTTTTGTCTGTTTTGATCTGTCATCGTGTTATGCCTCTGCCATTTCTGTGATCGCCATTTTGGCTGGCGCGAGATAACCTTCCTGTTCCAGATAGTGAATGATTTGCGTGACAGATTCTTCTACGCTAAAACGTGCAGTATCCAATGTTATTTCAGGGTTGATCGGTGCTTCATACGGATCATCTATGCCGGTAAATCCCTTGATTTCACCCTGTCTTGCTTTTGCATAAAGTCCTTTGATGTCACGTTTTTCACATGCTTGCAGTGAGGTGGAAAGATAAATTTCGATATAACCACCGGACTCGGAAATCAATTGACGATTTAGAACGCGTGCAGCGAGATACGGCGCGATGGCTGCACAGATCGCAACACCGCCGGCTTTTGTGACTTCCGATGCGACAAATCCAATGCGTCGAACATTGAGATCACGATCGGATCGGGAAAAACCCAGTTCATTGGCGAGTATCCGTCGTACGACATCGCCATCCAGCAAGGTAATATATCGTTTGCCATGACTCATGAGTCGCGCGAGTAATGCATTGGCCAATGTTGTTTTGCCAGCGCCGGATAATCCGGTAAAAAACAGCGTAAATCCTCGTTTTTGTCTGGATGGAAAAGACGTTCGTAATTCCTGAATAATGTCCGGATAGGAATACCATTCGGGAATGGGTTTTTCATATAACAGCATGTCACGCAATTGAGAGCCTGAAACGGTCATGGCCGTTTCATCGGATGTGATTTCGTTGATCGGCGCGTATTTTTTACGTTCCCTGACATACACCATTTCCTGAAAAGGCACGAGTTGTATGCCCATTTCATCCTGATAATGTTGCACCAGTTCCTGAGCCGCATACGGTTCGTAAAACGGTTTTCCCGTTGAATCTTTGCCAGGGCCTGCATGGTCTCTTCCGACAATGAAATGCGTACAGCCATAATTTTTACGAATCAGGGCATGCCATAATGCTTCACGCGGTCCGCCCATACGCATCGCCAATGGTAAAAGACTTAAGGAAGCGGAGTGTTTCGGATAATGAGGCAGCATTTTCTGGTAACAGCGTACACGCGTGAAATAATCAATATCACCGGGTTTGGTTAAACCGACAACGGGATGAATCAGGACGTGGCCATCGATTTGTTTTGCTGCCTGCAAGGTTAATTCGACATGCGCGCGATGCATGGGATTGCGCGTCTGGAATCCAACAATTTTTTTGAATCCGGCTTCAGCAAAATAGCGTTTGAGTGAATCCGGCGTTTGTCGCAGTTCTGCAAAGTCGTAATGTTTTGGCATTTGCACGCATTCAACCGGGCCACCCAAATACCACTGACCTGCATTATTTAATAAATAGTTGACGCCTGGATGTTTTGTGTCATTTGTTCTGAATACCTGCTGGGCTTCAAGACGTTTGTCTGGTTGCCATTTATCCGTCACTGTCATGGAGGCGAGCAAGGTATTGTCAGTATCGTATAATCCGATGGTTTGACCGATCGGGACGGCATCGGCAAATGCATCGTTGACATCCAGATTAATCGGTATGGGCCAGGGATGGCGGGATGACAGACGCATGTCAGACAGGACACTTTCATAGTCTTTTTGATTGAGAAAACCGGAGAGGGGATGAAATCCACCGACCAGTAACATTTCGAGGTCGCAGCGCTGACGTGGCGTTAAAATCCATTTATTGGTCATATACATCCTTGCATATTTGAATTGGGCACATCTTACCGCTTTATGGTAAGAAGATTCAATTACTGAAAAATTTTTTTATGGATCGGATCAAACTTGAGTTCTGTGCTTCGGAAATGTAGCATGGTCTCCACTCAAACAAGACAGGAGTTTATTGCAATGAGAACCCGAAAAATGCCTTCCATCACCGGTGGAATTCTGCTGGTCATTGGTAACGTTATAGGGGCCGGTATTCTGGCCTTGCCGATTGCCATCGCTCAATTGGGTTTACCCGCTGCGATTTTGATACTGGTTCTGTTCTGGCTGCTCATGATGGCTGGCGCTTTTTATTTTCTGGAAGCAAATCTCGCGCTGCCATCTGGCTCGAATCTCATTTCCATGTCACGCAGAGCGCTCGGTAAACCGGGTGTTGCCCTTGCGTGGATTTGTAATTTGCTCGTGATGTATTCATTGATTGCAGCCTACATGTCCGGCGGTGGCGATCTGGTTAAAATCAATTTTCATTATCTCGGTCTCACATTACCTTCCTGGTCTGCATCCATTTTATTTCTGCTGGTATTTGGTTTTATTGTAACGCGCGGTATTCATATCACTGATCAGGCCAATCGCGTGTTGATGATTTCAAAAGCCATTATCTTTTTTGTGACGGTACTTGGCATCACTGCTTATTTTAATTCAGATATTATTTCATACGTCCCGCAAAAAAGCCTTTCGGCTTCCCTGCTGATTATTGTGATCACTTCTTTTGGGTTTGCGCCATTGATTCCGAGTTTGCGCAGTTATTATCAGAGTGATGTTAAAAAATTGAAAAAAATTATTTTCTGGGGAACGTTTATTCCACTGGTTTGTTACATTCTTTGGGTTACCGTTATTTTTTCTGTTGTGCCTTATGCGGGAAGTGATGGTCTGGAACAGATTGCTCAATCGGGGCATCCTGTGTCAGATTTGCAATCCGCACTAAGTCAGGCACTGCATATCCAATGGATTACACAAGCAACCAATATTTTCAGTTCCATTTGTATTATTACGTCTTTTCTTGCGAATTCCATTAGTCTCACAGATTTTTTGGCTGACGGTTTAAAGTTAAATCAGGGGCATAAAAAAGCGTGGTCGGTGTATCTGATTGCGTATCTTCCAGCGATTTCTGCAGTGTTATTTTATCAAAAAGCTTTTCTGGCAGGATTATCCATTGCGGGTACGCTGGCCATTATTCAATTATTGATTTTACCTGGATTGATTGTGTGGGGTTTACGCTACACGCGCAGCAAAATGCCATTGCAGTATTCTGTGACAGGTGGCAAATCGTCACTGGCGTTGCTTCTTTCGATCAGTGTTGTTCTTTTTATTCTAACTATTATTCTTTAGGTTAATCGTACTCATGAAATATACAGCAGAAGACGCAAAAAAAATGGATGAAACGGATTCGTTCCCGTGTCTCGTGCATTTATTTGATATGCCCGTTGATAAAAATGGTAAGCAGGCAATTTATTTGAATGGAAATTCGCTGGGTCCAAAACCCAAATCAGTGGATTCCATTTTAAAAAAAGAATGCGTTGCCTGGGGACGTTTGGGTGGACGAGGTCATATTGCGAATGATCACCCGTGGATTTCCTATCATGAACGAGTGACGGACTCACTTGCGCGTCTGATCGGTGCAAGATCAGAAGAAGTTGTGGCGATGGGGACGTTGACGGCCAATTTACATTTTTTATTTGCTTCATTTTATCAGCAGACACCGAAGCGATATAAAATTATTCGACTCGCCGGATTTCCGTCAGATACGTATGCCATTGCTTCACAAGTAAAACAGCGTCTTGAAACAATTCGGGCTTTTGAGAATGATGCAACTTTTAATCTGGATGATGCGGTTATTGAAATAAAACCGGATGCGTCTGGCTATATTGATCTTGAGACATTTAAATCGGTATTGAATCAGCATGGCGACAGTACAGCGATTGTCTGGATTGAAGCCGTTCATTATTTAACGGGGCAATATTTTAATATTCCAGAGCTCGCGCGTCTTGCGCATGAAAAAGGGTGTCTCTTTGGTTTGGATCTTGCGCATGCGATTGGTAATATTCCGCTTTCATTGCATGATTGGAATGTCGATTTTGCGGTCTGGTGCAGTTATAAATATTTATCCGCAGGACCGGGTGGCATTGCGGGATTGTATGTGCATGATCAATATTTTAATGATCCAACACGCACGCGTTTTTCAGGCTGGTGGGGACATAATAAAAAAACACGTTTTCAGATGGGTGGAACGTTTGATCCAATTCCAACGGCGGAATCCTGGCAGGTGAGTAACCCGCCTATTTTTTTTGCTCGCGACATTAAAACAGTCACTTGAGATTTTTGATCAGGTTGATCTTCAGGCATTGCGAGAAAAAAATAAAAGGCTGGTTGTCTACCTCGACAATTTAATGCGTGATGAATTGAAAAACGCAATTGAAATTATTACGCCGGAAAATCCTGATGAAAGAGGGTGCCAGCTTTCACTTCGACTTCAATCCATGGATGAAAATTCCCATATCGAAGAAATGTTTTTTGATCAGGGCGTTATCTGTGATGTGCGCCGCGATCTGATGCGTGTTGCACCGATGGGGCTTTATACCCGGTTTATTGATGTGTTTAACTTTGTTCAGAAATTAAAACAGATTTGTGGTGTATAATGATTGCAATACACCAATAAAGGGAGATTAACATGAGTCAGCATTTGAAAGAAATTAATGAAACCTATTTTGAACACATGCAATTTGCGCAAAAATGTGGCTGGCGTATGGTCATTGGAGGCTTGGCTTGTGTTATACACAGTTTTATTCCAGATATTTTTACCACGACGGCAAGTGATACGATGAAAGAACTGGAAGAAGAAATCACTGCGCGTAAAAACAAATCCCAAACGTCTAAATGAAATATCCGGATATAGAACATATTATCTCGCTGTCAGAAAAAGCGGCGAAGTGTATTGTGGCTATCTATCGCGAACCTTCTTTTGCAGTGAGCATTAAATCGGATAAATCGTTGTTAACTCTGGCTGATACGGAATCACACGCGATTATTTGCGAAGATCTGGCTCAATATTATCCGGATATTCCCGTGATTTCAGAAGAATCAACCGAATTTTATTCACATGATGCGCGACAAGCGTGGGAGTATTTTTTTCTGGTGGATCCTCTGGATGGCACGAAAGAATTTGTTAACCGAAATGATGAATTTACAATTAACATTGCGTTAATTCACAAGGATCGGCCTGTGATGGGCGTGATCAATGCACCGGCACTGGGCGTTATTTATTATGCCGAACAGGGTAAAGGTGCCTTTAAAATAACGAAAAATAAAAAAATCAAATTGCCATTTATGAGCCCCAAAAAAGAGGAGACAGTGACTGTTGCCGTGTCACGATCGCATTTCTGTCAGCAAACAGAACGTTTTCTGGAAGATCTTAAAAACCAGAGGAAAAACGTTAGCACAATTTCGGCTGGCAGCGCGTTGAAATTTGGTTTGGTGGCAGAAGGTCGTGCTGATATGTATCCCAGATTTACACCGACGATGGAGTGGGATACGGCGGCGGGGCAGGTGTTGGTGAATGAAGTGGGTAAACGGGTTTGGGTGATGGGTTGGGATGATGAGTTGCGATATAACAAAAAGGATTTGAGAAATTCTGGGTTTTTGGTGGGTTGAAGTTGTTGTGATTATTTTAATTGAGATTATTGTTTGGCAGGCTTGAAATTTCACGTTCCCCCCTTCCTTTCCTTCCCCCACAAAACGGGGGGAAGGGACGCATAGTTGCGGAATTAATTTAAAATCTGATACTGTGGGTCCCTTCCCCCCGTTTTGTGGGGGAAGGAAAGGAAGGGGGGAACGTGAAATTTCAACTTGTCTGTTACGGATTGTTACATAATATAAGTCTCTTCCAACGGCCGCCGTCGTAGCATTGCACGCGCAGAAGAAGTCATTTTTTCCGCAAATGATTTTTTCGTGTGATAACAGATTTCATACAATTCAGCATCGTGACTTTGTGCCAGCAAATAATCATCAGAGGTACGTAATTCATCCACCAGATTGAGTCCGATCGCCTGGGCGCCCAGCCAATGTTCGCCAGTCGCGACTGTCTCGATATCGATAGCGGGACGATTTTCCTTGATTAAATCTTTAAACAAACGATGAATGTCTTCAATTTCCTCGTGCATTTTTTCACGGCCTTCTTTTGTGTTTTCACCAAACAGCGTTAAGGTTCGTTTAAATTGTCCGGCGGTAATTTGTTCAAAGTCAATGTGCTTGTCTTTTAACAAACGATGAAAATTGGGCAGCTGGGCGATCACGCCTATTGAACCAATAATCGCAAACGGTGCCGCGAGAATTTTATTGCCAACACACGCCATCATGTAACCACCGCTCGCAGCAATTTTATCGACACTGACGGTCAGTGGAATATGTTTCTGGCGTATACGCATTAATTGTGATGCAGCAAGACCGTAAGCATGTACCATCCCGCCGCCACTTTCCACTTTGATTACGACTTCATCGCGTGGTGTTGCAACACCCAGAATCGCTGTGACTTCTTCTCTTAACGCACCAACAGCAGATGCTTTAACATCACCGTCAAAATTCAGAATAAAAATATTTTTTTTGGGTTTTTTGCCAGCGGTCTTTAATTTGAGTTTGTCTGCTTTTTTTTGTTCTTTGGTAAATTTTTTAAATTGAGTGTGTGATAGAATTTCAGCCGATAGTTTTTCTCGTGTTTCACGGTATTTCTTATTGAGATTTCGGATAGTGATCCGACCGCGCAATTTTTCCTTGCCACGACTGGCAATACTGATTATTCCGACAAGTAAAATTAAAATAAATGACGCCAGAATAAATAATTTGGCGGAAAAAAAGAGGAGTTCTGACAAGGCATTCATGAGATTGTCCTGTTATCTGGATTTAATTAAAAGCATGTATTGGGCTTGTGGACGGAAAGACTTGTTCAAATGTACCGTCACTTCCTTGATATTATATTCTTGGGTATATTCCTGAGGTGTTGTCGTAAATAACATGGCAGGTGTCAGGGCAACTGCATTTTGTTTGCGTCTGAAAAGCCAACTGTAAGTGCGCGGTGTAATTTCCACGCTACCGACCCAGAGTGGAAAGCGTGAATTCTGAATAAGAATGCGGGAATCCCATAATCGCAAAGTGATCTGTCTCGTATTACCGTTCATGCGTTTTATGAGCGTAATAGAGGGTTTTTTATCCAGATAAATGGGAGCGACAAGCGGTAAATGTTCTGTACTGTTCACATCGCTGAGTCGGTGCAGCACATCGATCCAATCATAGGCGGGTGGAATTTCCCAGCCATTTGCAAGCAATGTTTTTTGTATGGCAGCGAGATCGCCCAACCATTGTAAATTCAATATCTGGCTGGATAAACCAAAACGGTTAATACGATAAAACGGTAAATGCTTGCCTTGCTGATCCCACCAGGCCGCTTCTGTGACAGTGTAGGTGGGCCACTCCAGCATGACATAATCCTGTTTTAAATGCGTAAAATTGCGCCACGCATACACGCTATAAGTCACACTCAGGGTAATCAGTACCGTTAACAGGATATTTCCCGCTTTAAGATGGGTCTCTTTCTGGCGGTTGTATGAAATGGTAACGAGTATCAGCACAGTGGAACCCAGCAACCATCCGCCCAGCACATCGGTGAACCAGTGAACGCCGAGGTAAAGTCGCGATACGCTGATGGCTAGAATGACAAGAGTGACCAGATAATAAAAGAAACGTCGATATTTTATTTGGGATAATTGCAGTAGCAGGAAAGTGAGGCCTAAATAAAAGGCAACAGCGAGCGTCGTATGTCCACTCGGGAATGAATAACTTTCCGAGCTTTTTAAAAGACCCCATGGACGCGGGGAATGAGCAAGGTATTTCAAAACTTCCATGCCGCCTGCCGCAAGTATGCCCAGTGCCAGAACATGCCATGCAGTGTATTTGTGATTTTTGAAGACGAGCCAGCCCGCCAGAACAATGATAACTGGCAGCAATACTGTCTTTTCGCCGAGGAAAGTAATCGCCAGCATGATGTTATCCAGAGAAGGCGTTCGGATGCTGCGGAAAAAATGAAACAGAATAGTGTTGATGGAATGTTCTGAGCCATCCACCATGATAAACAGAAATAAATATAACAAGGCAGAACCCAGAATAATAAACCAGGTAGCCAGAATGAGTTGTCCGTGGGATTTTTTACTATCGTGGTGTTTCAGTAATTGTGTGAGCGGTTTGAACAGGGAAGAACGTGTCAGGCGATTCCATATGTGCGTTAATGTCTGATCGAGTTGTCTGCTGATCAATGTTAATAATTTTTGAATGAACCAGATCGTAAACATGACAAGCAACACGGTCATGAGCAGCATGAAGATGACGTGAAACGCAACATCCGGCGGTAATTCGAGAGAGGCGGCGCCGAGCAGAATGCCTGGAAACATATAGGCGGGCGCCCAGCCGATAGCCGATACAATATTCGCAATATAAAAACGGAGAGGTCGCATGCCTAACATACCGGCTACGAGTGGAACCAGTGCGCGGACGGGTCCAATAAAACGACCGATGAATACACTCATCGAGCCGAATTTATGAAAAAACTTTTCTCCGTTTTCAAGCAAGGTAGGGTACTTGCGGAAAGGCCACAATCCAGGTAATCGTTCATTGAAGTGGCGTCCCAGCCAATAGCTGATGCCGTCACCGACAATCGCACCTAAAATGGCCCACAAAATGGTTTGCCAGAGCGGAATGATGCCGGCACCCGCGAGCGTTCCGATGGCCGTCATCATGACAGTGCCTGGAATAATGGTGCCGATAATTGCGACAGATTCTGCTGTCGAAATGCAAAAAGTCGCCAGACCCGCCAGTTCAGGATGGGTGTTAAGCCATTGTAGTATTGAGTTCAATGCCTCTGACATAAGTTGGTCGGATCTCCAAAGACCACAGTTTTATCAATTAAAATTGATCAAATGCTGCTTAGAAAGCCTTCCTCCACAGGGGGAAGGTGGCCGAAGGCCGGATGGGGGAATAAAAATATAATCATTTTTCGGATTTTAGAATGAAAAATCATATCCCCCCATCCGCCCGTTGGGCACCTTCCCCCTGCGGAGGAAGGCATACTAAGCAACTTATGATAAATCAATGGTTAATACATTTTAAATTACATCAGCCCGATTGACGATACATCCTAGCAAACCTGCTCACCCGCCGCTTGTCGATCTGCATGATAGGACGAGCGCACGAGCGGTCCACTGGCCACATTTTTAAATCCTATACTTTCAGCAAATGTTTTCAATTCTTGAAAATGCTGCGGTGTAATATAGCGAATCACTGGAATATGAAATTTGCTCGGTTGTAAATATTGTCCCAGTGTCAACATATCGACCTGATGTGTTCGCAAATCCAGTAACGTTTGTCGTATTTCATCATCGGTTTCACCGAGTCCCAGCATTAAACCGGATTTTGTTGGTATATGATTGAAACGTTGTTTGAATCGTTCCAGTAATTGCAACGAATGGGCATAATCGGAACCTGGACGCGCCTGTTTATACAAGCGTGGCACGGTTTCGATATTATGATTGAATACATCGGGCAATCCATGCGCTGTTTCGTCAAGCGCAATGTCCATTCTGCCGCGATAGTCAGGCACCAGTGTCTCAATGGTAATCTCAGGGTTTTGTTCACGAATTGCTTTTAGACAGGCTGTGAAATGACTGGCACCACCATCGCGCAAATCATCCCGATCGACTGATGTAATCACAACATAACGCAATCCCATTTGTGCAATTGTTTTTGCAAGATTAATCGGTTCATTGGGATCGAGTGGATCGGGTCGACCATGCGCTACATCACAAAAACTGCAACGACGCGTGCATTTGTCGCCCATAATCATAAACGTTGCTGTGCCATGACTGAAGCATTCTGACAGGTTGG
>Ga0206942_1199_pt1 | contig 17208 bp, 15 predicted proteins | sample Alteio_BWOrgHeat_6_FD_153253 | JGI IMG/M metagenome (GOLD analysis project Ga0206942, IMG submission 153253) | Enriched cells from forest soil in Barre Woods Harvard Forest LTER site, Petersham, Massachusetts, United States -... | ecosystem: Environmental > Terrestrial > Soil > Temperate forest > O... | reverse complement strand
AAATGCAAGGACTGCCCGAAAATTCACCCAAACAACGATCTCTAATGGAGCATACGGGCGATTTAATTGCAGATTTAATTATTCCAGAAGACGGCTTAGAGGTTACAGGTACAGAAACCTCTTACGAAATGAATTTCGCAATATTTAAAATCAAAAAGACTGTTAAAAAGGGAAAAAACAAATAAATTATTTAGCGACAGAAACCAATAATGAAAAATAGCATCCCAGAGAAAAAATTGTTATCTCCAATTCCATTGTTTGATGTTATGGAAAATATAAAAAAAATAAAGCTGAATTTAAGTGAAAGAATTATTTTTGCAGAAAATGATTTTGATGCCGCACGAATTTTCTTAAAAGAATATAGTGGAAATCAAGCAACATTTAATAGTTACCGCCGTGAAGTAGAGCGGTTACTACAATGGTCGTGGTTAATTCAAAAAAAATCTATTTTTACTTTAAAACGTGAAGATATTGAGGATTACCTCGATTTTTGTAAAAAACCACCGACATCTTGGATAGGTGTTGCTAAAGTACCAAGATTTATTGAAAAAAATGATATTCGCATACCGAATCCAGCATGGCGTCCGTTTGTAGCAACAATTAGTAAATCAGCTATGGTAAAAGGCGAAAATCCCAATATTAAAAATTATTCTTTATCGGAAAAAACATTTAGAGAAATTTTTTCGATTACGAGTAGTTTTTATAATTTTCTTATTCAAGAAAAATATACTGAGATAAACCCGCTATTACAAATAAGACAAAAAAGTAAATATTTTTCAAAGCGCCAAAACCGCATTGTTGTGAGGAAATTGACAGAATTGCAATGGGACACTGTCATTGAAATTGCTCAACAGCTAGCTGATTCTAACCAAAAAAAATATGAGAGAACATTATTTATCATGAGCGCACTCTACTCTATGTATTTGCGTGTATCAGAATTAGTTGCCAGTAAGCGATGCTCGCCAAAAATGAATGATTTTCATCAAGATCATGACGGTAATTGGTGGTTTACAACGGTCGGAAAAGGAAATAAAGAAAGACAAATTGCTGTCAGCAATTCCATGCTAGATGCTCTGAAACGATGGCGTAAATATCTTAAACTCACTTCTCTACCCTCAATTGATGACCAAACTCCATTGATTCCCAAGACTCGTGGTGGAGGTGCAATATCCAGCACAAATCAAATCCGAAATATCGTGCAGTACTGTTTTGATGAAGCAATAAAATCATTAAGAAACGATGGCTTTATACAGGAAGCGAATGGGTTACAATCCGCTACTGTACATTGGCTACGTCACACAGGAATATCCGATGACGTAAAACGCCGCCCACGAGAACATGTACGCGATGATGCTGGACATAGCTCTAGTGTGACGACTGATAGATATATTGATGTTGATTTAAGAGAGCGGCATGCCTCAGCTAAGAAAAAGTTAATTAATAAAGATGATATTTAAAATATGGGTAAAGTACGGAAGCTGCGTTTTGCCGCCACTTTTGTGGTAGGGGAAGTTCTCTCAGCCCCTCCAAAGTATATAGGCAAAAATTAATCAGCTTTGAAGTCATCCTCATTAATCAATATCTGATCCAACTAACACCCCGTGCCGGGATTTGCTATTAATTCGGGCGTAGGAATGTATCACATGTATAAATACTCATTTATAAAACAAATATCGAATTCTTTACAACTACCGGGTCATCTCCGTTGAAGCAACATTCAATCTTCTATCACCATTCACTTCGGTATACTGATAATCCACAACAAACCGATTCACGTGAGGATACTCGTTTAATTTTTTTCGAATTAAAAAAGATAAGATGTTATCAATATCCTCTATTTCTTGATTAGAAGCAGCAAATTTTTTGAAAATGTCTTCTTTAGCTGATTCACTTGCATTTGAACCTAATAGAGCCATATTCCAAGCAACACACGCAATGGAAACAGCCGATTCCCTTTGTGATTTTGTCTGTGCTTGATCAAGGATTTCATCTGCAAACTCTAAAATTACCGCAGACATTTTAATTTTTTGAGACTCATTATCTGACAAAAAAAATTTATTATCGAATCGATTGGCAACACGTTTTTTAAAAACAGACAGCGATTTATTTTCATTTTTTTTGTGGAAGGCGTTTTTTTCATAAACATTTAAGCAACATTTTTTATACTTTAAACCGCTTTCACAGGGACAAAAATCGTTCCTACTTATTTTCATGATTTTTTATTTCTCTTTTATTTAATGTTAACGCCAACGAACAAAACCCAATGTCTTGCTTGCCCCAATTATCTTGGCAGGCATCCGACCCATATCGATCAAATAATCGCCGAAACGCTTAATATGTTCTGTCAAATAAGGGCTCAAGAAAGCAATATCGTCTTCCCTAATCTCAGCTCCTTCCTGTGTTAACTGGTGAATGATATCGCTCATATCAATGATGTTCTGTAAGATGACTGAATTGGTAATGATATCGTTATATTTCACTGCTTTTTCCATTTCATTTTCATCATTGCTTGCAACTAATTCTATTGAGCCGAACGATGCCCAATCACACAATTGGTTGTATTGTTCTACTTTATTTGTGGTAGCTGTAATGGTTTCTCGTAATTCAACATTTGAAATGTACTCTAACAAAAATTGAGTCCGGATAACATAGCCCAACTCTTGAAATGCACGATACAAACGGTTTTTTCTGCTGTAATTGTTTAGCTTACGCAACAATAATGACGAACTCATTTTTCCGGTTCTAATTGATAAAGCAACTTGCATCAGATCAGCCCAGTGCGTCTCAATCAAATCCCAGTCTATTGTTTCTGTAAATAAACTATCGATATGTTTGTATTTTGAATTTTTGGCTGGCCTAAAAAATTTTAAGTCTTTCCAGTTTCGTATTCTAGGCATCAGTTTGATACCAAACAAATAAGCCAAGGCAAATACTACTGTCGATTGTCCCTGAGTGTCTGCATGAATGGTATCTGGTTTAATATCAGATTGATTCTTTAGCAGTGATTCAATGATTTCAACCGCTTCCCATACACCACAGGGAATGAATGTTGAAAACAGCGCAACGTATTGATCAGAAACATGATGATATGCAATGCCACCTCGATGTCCATAGCGTATGTGATACTCTGCAATTAAATTTTCTTCGCGAATATATTGTATGGTTCCGTCACCTGCGCAGGATTTTCCAGTTCCCCATGCTTGGATAATCTGAAACGTGTTAGATAAATTGATGAGTTTAGTAAGCGCCTTATCTAACAAAGGTGGTGTGACATGCCGTCGATTGACCCACGATAACATATGAGCCGTGACATCCGCTTTAATATGTTTTGCCGCTTGAGTTGGGCCCATGCGGGTACCATAAGCAAAATTTGTTAAAATGTGTCTTTCTACGGGATCTGCAAGTTTAGAATCAAATCCAGTGATGGGGCCAAATTCATGCGCCCAGCCTGCGTAATGATGTGTATTACATAAAATATCCAAAAGATTTCTCTCTGGCATACGATTTTTAATCTCCTGTGAAAGCCAAATAGCTTGTCGACTACGCTGTTTTGGAGAGCGTTTCTTTAGAAAGGGATTTCCTTTTTCATCGATTACTAACTCTGTTATTTCTGGAAACCGTTTATCAACACGGTCTGCTACTTCAATAAAATTGTTTCGCAAATTTTTTACAAAGTCCTTGGCATTATTCGGAATTCCGACTTCATCACAATACTCATTAAGTAAGAGTTGGCATGATTTCAAGTCCAATAATTCCTTGCGGTAGTCAGCATACGTCTCTGCGCCTTCAATAAAAATATAGCCAGACCTCAGCTCATTCGAAAAACAAGAAAATACCGCCAACTCTAAATAACGTCGTGAAATTAAATTTTGTGATTGGTTTTTTCGGATTATTAGATTCTGCCATTTTTCTGGTGCAAACGAGACATCTAAACTATCATCTTCAAAAAACTCCGATTTAATATGAGCATTGGTTAGCACTATTCGCAAAGCATTAACCAGTGACCCATCTTGAGAAGCTGATTGTAAATTTAATATTCGTGCAAGCTTCAATAAAGTTGGTCTTTTGGGAGCAAAATATTCCCACAGTAACGGAAGATAATTGTCACAGTGATAAGCAACCACTTGTTCACATTTACTGTGAAGTATCCCAACCCCACCATGATTAGACACGGTGGTTAAAACGTTTTTTCCAACAATATCAGGTGACGTTTCATCTTTGCATACAGACAACACATCATAAAACGCACCTAATAAGTGTTTAGTCATTTCCTCTTGTTGTTTACGTAATGACTCATGCTTTTTATCTGCCTTTTTATGCATTTTTGACATTGTCCTGCTATACATAATAGCTAATGAATCTTTGGCGCGACGTTGTGCCTGATTGATCAGACATAGAATTAATGCATAACGACGATGTTTGTTCATATCTTTAAAATCGCTTGCGTCTAATGATTTTGCTTCAACCGAAAACTGTTGCAATTTTACTTTTGAAATATTCTGAAGATATTTTTCTGTGTTACCGAATAACAATAGCCAATCGTGATGCTCAAGTAATTCTTTGAAATGCGAAATCGTAGGATTTTTTGGTAACCGTTTAAGACTGTTGTACCCCGTCTTATTGAATCCGGATTTTATTATAAATAGATCATCTAACATACTTATTAGAGCATCATCAAGCTGTTGATATATTTGCGTGAATATTTTTCTATTTACAAGTGAGCGCGTATGTTTTACTAAACGATTTATCTGATCGAATGGAGGTAATTCGTAATGATGGTGAATTAATTCTTCGATTACAACATTAATAATGTCTGCCGGATGATTCATCGTTTGTGCAGCTTGATATGCAATTTTAATGGCAAGATGCATTCCAGGATGTTGTGTTTTTCCATCAACATTCATTTTCTTCCAGCGATTTATTTTTAAATAGGAACAAATTTGATTTCGGTGAAGGTACCGTGTTTTTTCGTGATCGTAATGAGGAACCATATTGCTATTAAATTGGCCTAAACCTTTTTTGATGTGATCAATAATTATTTCAGGCACGTGTTTAAACTCCGTAAAGTAACCTAATCGCTGAAATGTTTTTAATTGTACGGAGAAATTAAGCCGCATGAGAGGGGTACGTGAATATTGATTGACGTAACCCAGTTCATTCGGAGTGAGTGAATAAAATTGTTCGAGCTCATGTTCTTTGAGTATGCGGCCAAGAGTGAAACGTGGATAGGCAGTGCGTTCAATTTATGACATTAAAACCTCCTCATTTTTCTATTTGGATGCGCTTATTTTGTCCGTCTAACAAACCTCCGTATTGTTTACACGAGCGACTGTTGCATGGGCGGCGCATTATATGTCTATTTTTGTGTTAAAAAAAGCATACAAAATTCAATGATAAGCATATTTATTCAATCCATGAGTTCATATACAATTTGCCCACGAAATTAGTCAGGGAAAGTCATGAAAATCGGTTATGCACGTGTTAGCACCGCTGATCAGCACCTACGAATGCAAGAAGATGTATTGAAAAGTGCCGGCTGTGAGGAAATCTATACTGACGTCATCAGTGGTGTTAAATCACAACGTCCCGGATTGGATAAAGCGCTGATCTATGCTCGTGAAGGTGACACGATTGTGGTATGGAAATTGGATAGGCTAGGCCGTTCGATACAACATTTAATTCAAACCATCACATCGCTAATAGAAAGAAAAATTGGCTTTAAAAGCTTACAAGAAAACATTGATACATCCACCAGTGGCGGCAAGCTTATTTTCCATATTTTCAGTGCGCTAGCAGAGTTTGAGCGTGATCTTATACAGGAAAGAACACAGGCTGGCTTAAAGGCTGCAAGAGCTCGCGGGAAAATGGGTGGCAGGCCGCCATTGCTTGATACCAGGCAGATTAATCGAATGATTGAAATGTATGATGAACAAAAGAATACAGTGGCTGAAATTTGTAAAATCTACAACATTAGTCGGCCTTCGTTTTACAATTATCTTAATAACAGAAGGCGGGAATTGGCTAAAAGTAACAGCGACTAATTCAATGGATTTAAAAAGCAGCTTGACATTTTTCTTATGCCTGAATTAATTGCGAATCCCGGCACGGGGTGTATACCATCGTTGCAAGTAATGATCCCGATGAGCATGAAAAGGCTGTGAAATATAATGACATCATTGCAAATGCCGTGATGTTTCATAATGTGCTGGATATGTCGAATGTGCTGCTGGAGCTGCACGAGGAAGGGTATCCTGTAGCAAAGAAAAGCTTGGCCAGAACAAGCCCATTGCTTACTGATCACCTTAATCGATTTGGAGAATATGTGGTGAATATGCAGGTTGACACGGTTGACATTAATCGGGCTATGAAGTTACCAATATAAAGGGGGTTGCTTGTGTTGCAGTTTTGCATGTATCCCGGCATAACCCCCATATCTTTTTTTTAGCAAACTGACCAGTAACAAAAACGATGATTTATTCTCCATTGAATGCTAATTTTTTAATATTTTATAATATGCTTCCTTTAAATTCTCCGGCTCATTTAGCTCGTTATAATCAAGAAGAATTTCTTCACCCGATTTAATAGCGCGAATTGTGATAAAGCGATCTGCTTTTTTTCCGATATTAGGATCATTAGAATGATTGATATACCATCCTATTCCCATACGATCAAACCTTTCTGGACATAGACATTCATCATCATTAATAAAAATACAATATTTGATGAAATCAACAGGAATATCCTTAATCTTCATTCGCCTTGACGTGGGTTTTCCGGAAAAAAGAGGCGTTTCTGCTGGAATATCATGTGTTGAAAATACACCTATGCCGCCAAGAATAGAAGGCTTTAAAATAAATGAAAACTCCGTCCATTTTATTTGCGATTCATTATGATTCAGTATCATTGGTATTATCGGCTCCAACTATATAAGTGGTCAAAATCCATCGTAGAAATTAATCATCTTGTGAAATCAGCGTTTTTCTCGCTGAATAAAGTATTTCAAGTTTTTTAATATCAATATATTTACTGAAATCGAACGGAAACTTTGACCAGCATTTTTGAGTAACGAAATATAAACCATAATTAATTCCAATTCAACACAGTATATTGATTCGGGGCACCACGGCAATCATTATTTTGAGAGGACATAATTCGTTGGCACCAATTTTTTACTAATTAATTAGTTGCATTTATAATTTATTTAGATAATATACTAGTTAATTAGTAATTATATAAACAACGATAGTTTCAACTAATGATGCCAACTTGGTATTCATTAATATTTACGCTAAGTAAAAAGGAACTACTATGCCAAGACCACGACAACCAGGTCTCACAGAAAATGAATTAGATGTAATGAAAATTTTATGGGTTCAAGCTCCATTAAAAATATCAGATATTCTTGAACTACTTAAAAAAACTCCAAAACCAGCTTATACATCACTTCTTACCTTGGTTCAATTAATGGAAAAAAAGGGATATATTCGTCATCAAAAAGAGGGGAAAGCATTTTTATATTTACCAGTACTTCAGCAAGAAAAATTTTTAATTTCAGAAGTCAAAAGAATTGCCAAACGTCTTTTTGGTGGCAGCCCTGGAAAATTAGTCTTGAACTTGATTGAAAATGAACAATTAAGTGAAGCTGAAATTAAAGCTCTGAAGAAAATGCTCAAGGATTCATGATATGGATAGTGTTCAAAGTATATTTTTTCTTATTTCATTGTCAACTGTAAGCTTGATAGTTTTAATTTTACTTCGGATTCTTGATTTTTGTAACGTTGCAACAAAACAAAAAATTATTTTTATAAAATTAAGCTTAATAATGGTATTTCTATCACCATTATTTTTTTATCTATTAAATCTGTCATTATTAAAAGGATTAGTCATTACAATACCAACACACATTAATAGTGAAATAAATTCGCAAGCTTTCCAAATAATTCATTACGAGCATAAAATTTCATGGCTATTTTACATTACAAGCGCATATGAAATTGGCCTTTTTATTATGTTATTTAGAATTGTATTCTCTTATTTTAGCGTTAAAAAACAACTTACAGAATCTAAAAAAATTCATATTCAGGGAACACCTGTTTTTCTAAGCAAGAATATAAAAACTCCAATCAGTTTTGGATTACCTAAAGCTAAAATTTATTTCCCTTTAGATGCTGAATTAAAATGGACATCGAGAGAAATTCAGATGAGCCTGGCACATGAAATAATTCATGTAGAACAGAACGATTCATTTTGGAAATTTCTATCGCTTATCGTGCAAGCATTATTATTTTATACTCCATGGATATATTACTTGCATAAAAGGCTTGAGTTAGAAATGGAAATTTTATGCGATAAAAAAACTTGTCATAAAACAAAGGCTGATATTCAGGAATATGGAAATCTTCTTTTAGCAATGACTTGCATAAGACAGAAAAATTTTATTTTTAATAACCTAACTGATTCAACTTTAAAAAGGAGATTTTTAGCCATGAAAGAGAAAAATCGTAACGCACGATTTTTAGTTGTAATAATGACTGTTTTTTTATTTTTAATTAGCTCAGCCACTATTTCATTGGCAAGCGGAATCATTGGAAAAAGTAGTGTTTTCAAGATTACATCCAAAATAATTATCAATGGGAAAGTCGTTTCAAGCCCGATTATTCTTGCCAAAGAAAATCAAAAAGCATTAATTGTTTTGACTAATACTAATAACACTGGATCACAAGGTCTCAGAATAGAGTTAACAGCGATGAACAAGACAACATTGGGATTGAGTGATGCCATAATAATAAATTACGATATTCAATATAAAGAGGGTCGAGAGAAATTGCATTCCAGACCTCAAGTTGTTGTTCTCCCTCATCACGAAAGTAAAATCAGTCTTTCCTCAGATTCAGCTCATTCATATGAGATGGATATTATTGCCGAAAGGGTGAATAGCTAAAGTTGGCTGGCCAGGAAAAACCTGGCCAACTCACTCACAGATTACGCTTTTTTCTTTTTGGATTTTGCTACCTTACGTTTAGCAGCTGGTTTTTTAGCAACTTTTTTCTTTACTTTCACAGCTACTTTTCTTTTTTTAGCAACTGGTTTTTTCTTTGCTTTAGCCGTAGGCTTCCTTTTTGAAACTGCCATAATAATCTCCCTATAAATGAAATGAACTATGAGTATAGCAGACGAGCTATGCAAATAATATGCAACGATTCGTCCAGCTCCATCTTCTTAGCCTAAAATCAATTTCTCATCCAATTGATGTGTGTTTTAAAAAAATAAAAAAAACCCATAATTTAGGTGAATTTTTGCTTGATAATAGACCCTGGATAAGATGAGACTTATAATCTTTTGCGAATTGTACCAACCACAGCCTTTGTTGCACCCAGCGCTGCGCCGGCGCTAGCTCCAACCGCTAAACCAGTCGCTCCTCCCGCTATTAGAGCAAGTAAAATAAGGCTATATTTAGAACGAAAGTCACTATCCATCACAATAAATGAAAACGGAATAGTTAATCCGAGACTACCAAGTAGACCTACTTTAGCTCCCTTATAAGCTCCGCATTTTGTTCTACTAAAAAATGTATTTCTGTTTTGCATGATTTAATCCCCTTTATTAATGAAAAACAACACGATGTGGGCCAAGTATATTTATTATTAACCATGGATAAAAATATAAATCAGGTATACTTTCCATGCATAAAATGCATATCAAAAAATTAAAAAGAGGATACAAAAAAATGATGCCATCCGTTTCCGAGTTAACTTATTTTTTGGAAGTGTCAAATACGTTGAATTTATCACAAGCAGCTAAAAGCCTTTCAATTAGCCAATCAGCTTTAAGCCGTGCAATACAAAATTTAGAATCGACCGTTGGCACCGCATTATTAATCCGTCATTCAAAGGGAGTTAAATTAACGCCCGCAGGCCAAAAAATAGTATTGCAAGTTAAACCATTATTACAAAATTGGCAAAACACCAAATTAGAAGCTCTCGCGTCTCATAATCAAGTGCAAGGACAGATTAAACTCGGGTGCCATTCAACTATTGGCCTTTTTATTCATGGGTTTCTCGCGGAATTATTAGAAATACATTCAGCACTCGACATAGAACTTCGGCATGCACCATCAGATATCATCACGCAGTCAGTTATTGACTTAAATATTGATATTGGGATTGTGACTAATCCTATTCCTTATCCTGATTTAATCATTCGGAAAATCTACGAATCAGACACAACATTTTGGATAGGTGAGGGTAACCGTAACATACAAGATATACATACAAAAAATGCTGTCTTGATCTGCGATCCTGAAATGGTTCATACACAATTAATATTGAAAAAATGCAAAACGTCTAGTATAAGATTCAATCGCATTCTTAAGATTAATAGCTTGGAAGTCGTTGCCAGCCTAACTGCAAATGGCTGTGGTATCGGTTTGTTGCCTTCTTGCTTCATCAGATCGGTGTATGCAAATAAATTAAAGCGTATTCCTAATTTTCCTGTTATCAAAAAAGATTTATATTTAATTTACCGTAAAGAATTTCTCAATATTGTGGCATTTAAAACTGTAATCGATGCCATTAAAAAATGGGCTAAAAAATAATATGTGATTGATGACCCATACAAATATATACCCAAAAGGTGGTATCCAATCTCGTTCATTATGCCAAACCCTTTGGCCGGATAAGGAAATAATAAACCATACTAGCCAATGTCATTAGCCCAAGATAAATATAAGCGATGATCAACATACTATTTGCATGAATAAAACTCATGATAAAGGCTGTCATACTAGTGATTGAAATACTGATTAGGTTCATCGTTGCTGATGCACTTCCAGCTAAATGTCTAAAAAGAGAGATTCCTTTACCCATCGCTGTAGGATAGATGATTCCACATCCCAAAAACATAAAAAGACTTGGGATAATAACGATCCAAATCATATTTCCATAAAATAACGCAAGGAGAACACCTATAGCTGCAATGATAGTAAAAATAAATATTACGTAAAAAAAGATATCTTCTGGATATAGCTGTTTGAGCAAACGACGGCAAAGAAACGTACCTGCCAAAAAAGTAACACCCATCAATAATGCAACTTTTCCAAAGTAAACTGAAGAATACCCTAAGGAAGTTTGAATTAAAAAAGGTCCAAGCGTATTAAAAACGATGAGTAGAGAATAGGTTATACCCATCAGCATAATAGTTCCTAAAAAAATACGGTGAGTCGTTATAGAAACAAAATTATTTTTTAGTTGTTTATATTGCAAAGGATGTCTATGAAAATGTGTTTCGGGGATAATGAAAATCATGGCTAACAATCCAATAAATCCCATGAATGCGAAGAAATAAAAACACATTTGCCAATTAAAATAAAATTGTAAATATCCACCAATCATAGGGCCGATAATAGGTCCAATTCCCCACATTGTTGCAATTAAAGTGGTTGTCCGAAGCAGTTTTTCTTTTGGCAAAATATCAGAAAGAATCGCACGACTACTAACAGCAAATGCAGCAATGGTAAATCCTTGTAAAAAACGTGCAATCAATAAAAGAAATGGCTTATTGAAAAGAGCAGGTAAGACACTAACAATTGTAAAAACGATAAAGCCTAATAACATTGGCTTACGTCGACCTATGGCATCTGATAAAAACCCAATAAAAAAGTTGCCAAGCATGTAGCCAAGTAAGTAAAAAGTAATTAAGTTTTTTGAAAAATTATTTGAAGTATTCAAGTCATGACTAATTGCAGGTAATGATGGAGCAATTAAATCAATGCCCATGCCAACTAGCGGATACAGTGCTAGAATCGCGATTAGAATGAGGTTAATGTGACCTTCAGAAAAGGATTGAATAGGATTGTTCTGGAATTGTATGTTATTTTTCATTTTCGGTAGGCTAGCACACTATGATTTACTAATCAAAGGTTGGTATGTGAAATTTTTCCACACGGCTCAATAGGCGTAATAATCCCCATTATCAGTTTTATCATCACCGTAAAATTTGTAAGAAAGATTGTTGCATGAGTATGCAACAATTCAAAATAACTATATTCATCAATGGCATAATTTCACATTAAGCTCGATAAATTGTAATAACAATATACTATTAGTAGTATAATTTAGCATATATCTCCCACTCTTGAATAAAGCTGATCCCTCTGGAAGACTATAGTCGGAGAAAAGAGAAGCTTATGAAGTATTCAGTTACTCGGTTTAAAAGTTTGAAAATATGCATAAAGGAACTTGAACCCTTTATACGTGATGGAGAGCATCTGCAAACAGGAAAGCCTTTTAAACGGTTTGACAATCTTCGTTCACGAGAAATATTAGCAAATTGGTTATTATGTGTAGCCATCAACTTTGAAGAGAAATTTGATCGACTAACATTTTGTAGTGATCCGCAAGGCGGGGATGGAATTATTTATGACAACAAAGCAAAAAAAGCTTGGCCGACGGAACATGTTTTAGTGCCGCGGAGCAACGGACAGTTGCAAAATATAGAGTCTGTAATATTAAAAGCCATAGAAAAGAAACAGAGCAAAGGCGGCGCTGCTTATGCTTCTGGTAAAACACTAATAGTATTTTTAAATGCTAGTGGAGATGGGTGGTTTCCTAATAAGATCTCACGAAAACTACCCAAAACGCTAGATTTTGAAGATGTATGGATAGCTGGGTTGCAAAACGTTGTTCAAGAAGAATATATCTACAATGTAACGAGATTAGATGCTAGTGGATGCCCAATTTGGCAAGTTCGCATTGAAAAAAATTTCGATGCATGGGAAGTAAAGCGAATTCAGTAAGGATTATCCTCAAATCATACTTTGTTATCACTCTTAAAATTTCGTTTATAACTAGATTTTTTTTCAAATGCTTGCAACAATATTTAAGAAAGGCTGATTTTAAATGTTCTTATTATTTTATTTTTTCCTGTTTATCTTTTAATTCGCTATGCCATTTTTTGAGAAGTAAAATTTCATTTTCAATGGCCATTGGTTCTGGCAAATTTCGATTTAACCCAATACCATCGCTATGCATCCATTTGGAGATACGACTATAAGAATCTCGCATCTCGCTACAATGTTCTCTAGTCAGAGCTGTTAATTGTAGCAATCCTTTTGTGTCAACCTTATTTGAAAAACGTGATAATACTACTTTTAAGACATCCTCAACTGCTCTTTCCCAAGTGAATCTTAAATCATCTTGCAAACTTCTTGCAGTTTTTTCCCATTCTGCATCATTACCTTTTTCATAGTATATTTTTTCCTGCTGCAATCTATTTTCAATTCCGATTATTCTATTTTTGACATTTTGGGCTTTAGGAGGCGCATCGTTATGGCATAGTCCTGTTTCGCTACCATCAGGTAATTTAGTAACATGGCGATAATTTACATTCGTTCCCAAACGACGACATGCGTCATCTAGTAGGTATAAAAACTCTAAATTGTGTGTGAAAACGATCACTTGCCTTTTTAAGCCTTCCTGAGCTAACCGTTCTGACACAGCTTCACGGTGACGATGATCTAGAGAAGAAACAGGATCATCAAAAATGATAGCTGATTCACTATTTGTTGTAGCCAACTCTGCCAGAAATGCGGCGAGTGCTATACAACGAAATTCTCCTTCACTTAATACTTGTCCAACTTTTATGGCTGGATTTCGTGTAAGAATGACTTTAAATTGTGCTGCACCATAACTAGATTTCTCTTGGTTTAATTCAATTGCGAGAGAGGATATTTTCAATGAAGCAATTTCTTTTGCAAACTGCGCTCGTAAAGCATTAGTAACTAAAATCTCAGAAATATCGGATATTTTCGTTGTAATTGGAGCTGTAGAAGTTTGTTTTATACAATCTTCCAATAATTTAATTTGTTTTTTCCGATTAATTTCATTTAGCACATCTTTTTTTACAATATCCAGCCATAATCTGTCATCAAGCGCTGCTTTCTCTTCGATAAGACCTTGACGAATAGACGCATCATTAACATTGGATAAATCAAAAATTCTTTGTTTTAAATTGTTTTGCTCTTTTTCAAGAATCGAGTGTGATAAAAAAGGAAGATCGGGAAGATTTAATTTTAACTTAATAATTGAACGCAATCGCCATTTTGCTTTTATTAGAAAATGATGAATATTTGTAGACAGCTCGTTATTATCGAATTCATTATTTATAAATGTAACTAATTCTTTAACTTTTTTAATAGAAATGTTGCCTTCATTAATAGATTTTAAATATTGGTTATAATTTGTAAATGCAATTTTTTCCCTGTTTTTCGCATCATCACTTATAAATTCTTGAAATTTATTTAATCGAAAAGCTGCTTGCGGTTCGATTTTTTGTTGGCATAATACGCAGTTTGCATTTTCTGTAACAGGAAAAGTCTGATCGATGTAAGCAATTTCTTCCGAATATTTTTTTGCAGATTCCCATAGGACTTTCCATACATCACCTCCAACATTTGGCAAAGGTTCATTTTTAAATAACTCATCAGCAGCAATACTTGCCGTTTTTTTAGCAGTGTCATAGGAATTTTTTAATTTTTTCAATTCATAATAATTATTCTCAGAAATAACTTGGGTTAGTTTATTTATTGATATAGTTAATTGATTAAGTTTAGATAGCCTGTTATTTAATTCACGTTGGATTTTATTTGAATCAACACCCAGATCAACAATAAGTTGTTCGCGTCTCTTTTGTTCTGGGTCTGACAACGACGCCAATTGTTGTACTTTTTCTTCTGAGGTGGTGCATTTTAAATTATGAATGAGCAATCCTACAGGACTATCTGAATGGCATTTGGGTGCTCTCAATGTATGCGGTGTTTGAGATTTTATAATATTGATTTCATCTTGAAATTTTTGCTTTACTAACATGCAAGCATTTACTAACTTTTTTAACAGCTCCATTGGGTAGGGAACATATGCCACATCATTAGTTGTTTCAACATGCACATTGGCTGTAGTTGAATCAAAGACGCTTATTGAGGATAGTAATGCATTCGCTACTGTGCCTTTTATCCAATCAATTTTATATTCGGTATTATTAGCAACAAATATAATTTTTGCAGTCGAATCACCCGGACTGGTATCGTATATATTCGGTAAAATAGTTTCATTTTTAGGATTTCTTGCACGACATATTTGTTTGAGAATTCTTATATAGCCCGTTTTCCCTGATCCGTTATCCCCATATACAATTATTAATCCCGATGGATAGAACTGTAATATTTGATTTTTGGCTAACGCATTAACATTTTGAACGCCTTGAATGGATTTTAAGGTTACTTTTTCACCTTTGTGTTGAATCTGAATGTCATCTTTGGAAAATAACGTAACATTGTCTGGGTTATTCTTACAAATCTCTACGAGTGAAGCTATGTCGCTATCTGTTAAATCATCCAGCATACATAAACGGTGAAGAGCATGCCGTTGCCATATAGGGCGATCTTTTGACCAATCAACAATGTCACTTAATACTTGCGCAATCATATTGTGTTCCTTCGCACCAATGACGCCTATAATATTGAAAATAGGGCTGATTCATGCTTAAATCCTATATTAAAAGTGTGATAGTGTCTACTATCACGCTATATATTTTAGCATTAAAATAGGTTAAAATGTCTCATATTTTAAGTCAGTCAGAAGGATTTTTTTGTGGACATAAACGATATACAGTCTCTCATCTCGCATGGCGAATCTAAGACTGTTGAATACAAAAAATCGGTAGCTGAGCTAGAAAAGCTTGGGAAATCAATTAGTGGGATGTTAAATGTTAAAGGCGGATATGGATTTATTGGTATTACAGACTCGGGAAAAATAATTGGTACTGAAGTTAATGATTCTACCAAGAAGAAGATCACAGAATTCTGCAATCATTTTGACCCTTGGCCAAACCTGGAAATTGATTATATTCCTGTACCTGATACTGATAAATATGTGATTGCCTTTTGTTGCAAATTTTCTAAAGAATCCGGACCATTTACTTTCAAAAGCCGAACTTACGTAAAAACAGAATCAGGCATTGCACCAATGCCCTCTGAAAAATATAAGCAATTATTACTTGAACACGCTGGCGTATCAAAGGTCTGGGAATCTATGTTTGCCAATAGCTATTCTCTTGATGATCTTGATCATGACGAAATTATTAGAACAGTAAAAATAGGTCTCAAAGAAGAGCGTGTTCCTCAAGATGAATACACTGAAAACATAAAAGAAATTCTGACGCATTTTGACTTAATGGAAAATGATAAGTTGAATAATGCAGCGATGGTTTTATTTGCAAAGAAAATGCCAGCGGATTATTCACAGTGTTTTATGCGTATGGGGCGATTTGTTGACGAAACAATGGATGAGGCAATTGATAGCAAGCAAATTCGAGGCAATGCTTTTCAACTACTCTCAGAAGCCCAAGACTTTGTAAAACGTCATCTCCCTATTTCCAGTCGTTTTGATCCTAATCAATTTGAACGAATTGATGAGACCGCATTACCCCTTTTAGCAATTAGAGAAGCAATCATTAATGCAATTGTTCATCGTGATTATTCTAAACATTCAGGCGATATTTCATTAATCATTTTCAATAATAGTTTGGAAATACATAATGTAGGACATCTTTATGGTGGCTTAACCGTAGATCAATTAAGTCATAAGCACCCATCACGTCGTCGAAATGAACGAATTGCCCAAGTATTTTTTGCCCGCAAATTAATTGATAGATGGGGCGGAGGTACAGGTCGTATTTTTAGATTATGTGCAGAGCATGAGTTACCAAACCCAATTTTTTCTGAAGAAAGTGATGGATTTTTAGTTAGATTTTTATTCAAAGAACCTATAGGTCCACAAAAACCCACCCAAAAAGAAAAAATGTTTATTGATTTAACGCCAAGGCAACAACAATTGATGACAATGCTTGGCACACGCCAAAAATTAACTTTTAAAGAAATTATGAGCATAATGGAAAATCCACCTTCCGAAAGAACGATTAGAAATGATCTTACCGAGCTAAGAAATAAAGGCTTAATTATCTCTGAAGGCCTTGGCAGGGGCGCTATTTGGAAGATCAAATCTGAATAAGGCAGCTAATACGGCAGTAATGAGGCAATTAATAAGGCAATATAGCCAAAATTCTTATTTGATGGCATTTTGATGAACGCGCTAATAATGGTCAATATAAGGGCATAATTATGATATATCTTATTGAAAAGACAAGGTTTTATAA
>Ga0206942_1197_pt1 | contig 17252 bp, 12 predicted proteins | sample Alteio_BWOrgHeat_6_FD_153253 | JGI IMG/M metagenome (GOLD analysis project Ga0206942, IMG submission 153253) | Enriched cells from forest soil in Barre Woods Harvard Forest LTER site, Petersham, Massachusetts, United States -... | ecosystem: Environmental > Terrestrial > Soil > Temperate forest > O... | reverse complement strand
AAGTTCCATGAAGATAAGAGGAGCATCTTCGAATGAGAAGATAGTTGTCTTTATGTACTAGGTACGCACTAATGCAAAAGGGTGAAAGAGATTTCATATTGACATTCTATCTTAGAAAAATTTAAAAAACATTACTATGCTCAAAAAATCCATATACATTGCTTTGGCCATAATTCTTGTGCTTGTTGTTGTGGAAGTCATCACACGTATTATTAGAACAAGAAGAGAGAGAGGGATCCTGACATTGTACGGCAATGTGGATGTTAGACAGGTGGATTTAGGATTTCGTGTTCTTGGAAGAGTTGTGACCATGCCCTTTCAGGAGGGAGATTTTGTACCAAAAGGTACTTTTATGGGAGCGCTTGAGGAAAAGCCCTACACCGATCAAGTCACAGAAGCGGAAGCTACGATCGAATCAATTAAAGCAGCACTACTCAATGCTGAAGAGATTTTTCAAAGAAGGTCAGAGTTAGTTGGAGAGGGGGGAGTATCTAGAGAAGATTACGAAACCTCACTTGCAACGAAAGATAGTTTGACAGCCAATTTAAAGCAGGCAGAAGCTGCCCTTTTAGTAGCGCAAAAAAACCTTGCCGATACGAGAGTTTATGCGCCGACAGATGGCACGATACTGACACGTATTAGGGAGCCAGGCAGCGTAGTGAATCCCGGCGAGCCGATTTATACACTTTCTATCATTTCGCCTGTTTGGGTGAGGGCCTTTGTTCCTGAACCTGAACTGGGAGATATCTACTATGGAATGCCGGCAAAAGTCTATACCGATACCAAGGGAGGCCCTGTCTATGATGGCCATATTGGATTTATTTCACCTGTTGCGGAATTCACTCCAAAAACGGTAGAGACGACCCAGCTAAGGACCGATCTTGTCTATCGTTTAAGAATTATCGCTGAAAACCCTGATAGATATTTTAAACAGGGAATGCCCGTGACCGTAAAACTCGAAAGAAGAGAGTGGAAGGAAAAAGAGGGTGGATCTAGTTCTTTTAAAAAATATCAGTAAAAAGTTTGGCGGACTCACTGCTCTAGAGAATATCAATGGTAGTTTAGAGCAAGGCAAAATGACTGCGCTTGCAGGTCCTGACGGTGCGGGGAAAACGACACTGATACGTCTCATTGCGGGGCTCCTTCTCCCAACTACCGGTGAGATCACAGTAAATGGCTATAATACAGTCTCTCAAGCTGAAAAAATCCATGACATTTTAGGCTACATGCCGCAGCGCTTTGGCCTCTATGAGGATCTAACCGTCATTCAAAATTTAGAGCTTTATGCAGATTTAAAAGGAGTAAAAGAGGAAGAAAAAAAAGGGATCTTTGATCAGCTTCTCTCTTTCACGGGACTTCAGCCATTTACCGACCGTCTTGCTAAAGATCTTTCGGGCGGGATGAAGCAAAAGCTTGGACTTGCTTGCACACTACTATCTAAGCCTACACTTCTTTTATTAGATGAACCAACCGTTGGAGTTGATCCAATTTCTAGAAGAGAGCTGTGGAAAATGATCCAAGATCTTTTGAAAGAGGGGATCACAGTTCTGTGGAGCACGGCCTATCTTGAAGAGGCAGAGAGATGCGATAGTATCATTCTCCTAAATGAGGGAAAACTTATCTATCAAGGGCCTCCTCATGAACTGACCAAAAAAAAAGAGGGGCTAACCTTTAAAGTAAAACCAACAGGCAATAAAAGAAAATTCCTTGAAAAGATCACTGAAAGAAACGATGTCGTAGATGCGGTCATTCAAGGCTCTTCTGTACGTATTGTATTAAAAGAGCATGGAAAGCCAGATTCTGACTGGCAAGCAACTCCACCTCGTTTTGAAGACGCGTATATTGATATGTTGGGAGGATGTCCAAAAGGAGAGTCTAAACTTGCCAAGAGCGCGCCTGAAATGCATCCCAAAAGAGAGTTCATGATCACTACCCATGATCTTACGAAGAAGTTTGGGGATTTTACTGCTGCTGACAAGATCAACTTACAGATCAAACCTAAAGAGGTCTTTGGGCTATTAGGACCTAATGGAGCAGGGAAGACCACCACTTTTAAAATGTTATGCGGACTCTTGCAGCCTACTTCAGGATCTGCAACTGTTGAAGGTGTAGATCTTCTGACCGCTCCCGCCAAAGCACGGGAGCATATTGGTTATATGGCACAGAAGTTTTCTCTGTATGGCGGACTTAGCGTTCTTCAAAACCTGAAATTTTTTGCCGGCGTCTATCATGCAGAGACACAAGTAATTGATGAGATGATTGAGATTTTTAATTTTAAGCCTTTCTTAGATCAATCAGCAGGACTTCTGCCGTTAGGTTATAAGCAGCGGCTTGCTCTCGCATGCGCTTTAATGCATAGACCCGAGGTAATCTTTTTAGATGAGCCAACATCCGGAGTAGATCCGATCACAAGAAGAGAGTTTTGGGGACACATCAACGGTCTTGTTGAAAAGGGGATTACCGTAATGGTCACAACCCATTTTATGGATGAGGCAGAGTATTGCGATAGGATTGGCCTGATCTATCAAAGTAAATTGATTACTGTTGGCACACCTGATGAGTTAAAAGAAAAGGCAAAAACGCCGGAGAATCCAAATCCCACTTTAGAGGATGCATTTATCCACCTTATTGAAACTTATGACAGGGAAAGGGAGCATGTGGTGGCGAAGAGTTAAGGCCCTTGTTGTGAAAGAGTACTATCAGATCGTGCGGGATGTAAGCAGCATTATGATCAGTGTTGTCCTTCCCCTCCTTCTTCTTTTTATTTATGGATTTGGTGTTTCTTTAGATATTAAACATTTAAGGATTGGGCTAGTAATGGAAGATACGGCGCCTGATGCCCAAAGTTTTGCCAAATCTTTGACCAATTCTCCCTATTTTGATGTAAAAATTGACCGAAGTAGAGATAGGTTTGACCAAATGATCGTAGATGGCTCTATTCGAGGTATTGTAGTCATTCCCTCCTATTTTTCCGCTTTCAGAGAACGCCCTCCAAATCAAGCTCCAATTCAAGTGATTGCAGACGCTAGTGATCCTAATACTGCAAGTTTTGTGCAAAACTATGTAGCGGGTGCTTTTGCAAATTGGCTTGTGCAAGAGAATATCTCTAGTAACTGGCAGGGGCTTCCACTTGTCAATTTACAGCCAAGATACTGGTTTAATGAACAGCTGGATAGTAGGTATTTTCTTCTGCCAGGTTCTCTTGCGATCATCATGACACTGATTGGTACTCTTTTGACAGCTCTTGTGATCTCTAGAGAGTGGGAGAGAGGGACCATGGAATCTTTGATGGCCACTCCCGTACGCATGTGGGAGGTATTAGTTGCTAAGCTTATCTCCTATTTTATTTTAGGGATGGTCTCTTTCATCCTATCTGCATTCCTAACGATGCTCGTTTTTCAAGTCCCATTCCGAGGCTCATTTCTTCTTCTACTCTTTGCTGCCAGTGTTTTTCTATTCACTGCCTTGGGACTTGGCTTATTTATTTCCACTGTTGCAAAAAACCAGTTTGTAGCCTCTCAAGCAGCACTGATCACTGCCTTTCTACCGGCATTTATGCTCTCAGGATTTGTATTTGAAATATCGAGTATGCCTTGGCCGATAAGGGCGATCACCCATGTGATCCCCGCAAGGTATTTTGTCTCCTGCCTGCAAACGCTTTTTCTAGCAGGAAATGTTTGGGCATTAGTTCTTAGGAATGTTCTGATTATGGCCCTCTTAGGGATGGTCTGTTATCTCCTTACAATTTTTAAAACTGCTAAGAGGCTGGACTAATGAAGCTACTAGCCTTAATAAAAAAAGAGTTTTTGGCGGTATGGCGAGATAAAAAAAGCCGCTTCATTCTTATTTTTCCACCCATCATGCAGCTCTTTATTTTTGCTTTTGCTGCCACTTTAGATGTGACCAACGCCTCCATCGCAATCTTGAACCGTGATAATGGCGAGCAGGCATTTGAACTGACACAACGTTTTCATGGATCACCGATCTTCCGCCATATCACCTATTTAAAAGGAGTAGAGCAAATTAAACCCTATATCGATGAGCAAAAGGGTTTTATGGTGGTATCGATCGATGAACAGTTTTCCAGGAATTTAGATGCAGGAAAGCCTGCCGATGTACAACTGATCTTAGATGGAAGAAAGTCCAATACATCGCAGATCGTTGCCGGCTACGCACAGAGTGTGATCACACAATTTTCCCGTGATGTGGAGACGAAATATGAGTACCCGCAGATCAATATTACACTTTTTCCCAGATACTGGTTTAACCCAAACCAGCTTTACTACTGGTTTACAGTTCCAGGGCTTTTGGGAATTCTCACTATGGTAGAAGCTCTTATGATCACAGCGCTTTCGATTGCAAGAGAAAAAGAGCTTGGAACGTTTGATCAGCTTTTAGTATCACCCCTTCTTCCGGGTGAAATACTTATCGGAAAAGCAGTGCCAGGGATTGTGATCTCCATGGCAGAAGCAACCATTATCCTAATTGCGGGAATCTTAGTCTTTCAAATTCCCTTCACAGGATCATTTCTTCTACTTTATTTGAGTATGTTTGTCTTTGTTTGCGCAATTATTGGGATAGGTCTCTTTTTCTCCGCGCTCTGCTCTACGCAGCAGCAGGCAATCCTAGCAGCCTTTGTCTTCAACTCTCCCGCGGTGCTTCTTTCAGGATTTGCCACCCCCATTGAAAACATGCCCAAGTGGCTTCAATACATTACCTATCTCAATCCACTACGCTATTTTTTGGAGATTTCTAGAGGAAGTTTTTTAAAGGATTTTCCGGCTAGAGATGTCTTTAAAGACACATGGCCAATGGCCCTAATTGCAATCGTTACTCTCACAGGGGCTACCTTCTTCTTCCGAAGAAGGATCCAATGAGCCTTCCCACCCTCCGCCTAAAGCTTTTATGAGCTGTACAGCAGATTGGTAACGAAGACCGATGACATTCATTAGGTTTCTAGCAGTGGTCAATTTGGTCTCTTCGTAGTTGTAGACTTCTAAGAGATTCACCAGGCCTCTATCAAATCTTAGACGAGACAGCTCCTCCACCTCTTCCGAGGCAGTATAGGAGATCATCAACTGTTCCGATTGCTTCATCTGCTGCTCAATACTTGTAAGCGCATCTTCAACCTCTTGGAAAGCAGTCAAGATCGTATTACGATAAATACCCTCTTGAGCCTTATAAGCTGCGATGACCGCATCGATCTCAGAGACTCTTCTTCCCGCGTCAAAGATGAACTGTCTGATATTGGTGCCCCAATCCAGATATCTTCCCTTCCAATTGAGAAAATCTCTAAGGACAGGGCTTAAAAAACCAAGCACTGTAGTTAACTGTACTTGCGGAAGAAGAGATGTATAAGCAACTCCAATGGCAGCATTTTCTGCAGCCATCACTCTCTCTGCTTTCACAATGTCTGGACGTCTTGCCAAAATGGAAGAAGGAAGATCAGCGGGAACACAGGGGGGAGGATCTCTTAAGGGATTTCTTACAATGTGAAACTCTGATGCAGGTACTGCAATCAAAGTAGCGATTGCGTTTTCAAAAATATTTCTCTGTCTTACTGAATCCTGATAGTCTGCTTCCGCATTTGCAAGTGCCTCTTCTGCTTGGCCAACATCTAGATAACTATCTAGACCTGCGATGTAGCGGGATTGACGAAGGTCCAATAGGGCTTTATAAACATCTAGGATCTTTTCCAATAGCTCTAGTTGCATATCCAAAGTGCGCACATTAAAGTAGTTGCTTGCAAGCTCTGTTGTTAAAGTTAAGAGGCTTCCTCTCATCGCTGCTTCTTCTGCTTCTACAGCAAGTTTTGCTGTTTTATAAGTGCCCCTAAATCTTCCCCAAAGGTCCACTTCATAGCTCATATTAAGAGGAAGAGCATAGGACATCTCATGGACTCTCTGAATGAGCGGGATCTCAGGAAGTGAAGAGGGAAGACCGTAGAGCTTGATCAATTCGTTGGTGTTACTATAACTAGGGTCAAGATTTACTTGAGGGAAGAGTGTTGACCAAGCAATACCCGATATTGCTCTTGCTTCAGAAACCCTTTGAAGAGCGCTATAGAGCGTAGGGTTATGTTCCAATACCTTCGCTTGAAGATCAGTCAATATTTCATCATCAAAGAGCTCCCACCAGTTTTCAAGGTTGGCGGAAGCTACAGCTTCATTACTTGGCCCTTTCCAATCTTCTGGCACTTGTGTAGTGGGTACCACATACTTGGGCCCGATCATACAGCCGCTTAATAAAATTAGAAGTGGAAAAACAATTCTTCTCATTAATTTATCTATTAATGAGAAAACCTATTAATTCCAAAGATATTATTTAATAGAATCGGAAAACGCAAACGCAAACGGAAACGGTAACGGAAAAAAAGTGTCTACTCGTTTCCGTTTGTGTTATCCGAATAATTAAGGTTTTTGGGCAGAGAGGATACGGACGTACGGAAAGATATGGAAATTTCGTTTGCTAACAGAGATGTTTTTCCAGCCAAGCTGCTCTAGAGCTTCTATATAATCGGGAAAAGCACGGAAGTCGACAATGATCAGTTTGCCTTGGGGTTTAAGAACTCGGGAAATTTCCTGAATGGCAAGAAGGCGCTCTTTTTTTGTTTTTAAATTGTGGATAGCAAGTGATGCAAGAGCTATATCAAACTTCTCTTTTTCAAAAGGGAGTTCGCACATATTGGCAGTTTGAAAAAAGATCCTGTCTTGAACATTTTCAATATCAGCATTATTTTGTGCGTTTTGTAAAGAGGATCCCCACTGATCTTTTCTTTGCCAAATATCAATTCCCGTCACTTTCCCATTTTCCAATTTTTTAGCAGCTTCAATTGCAAATATCCCTCTTCCACATCCAATGTCCAGAATATGTTCTTGGCCCTGAAGATTGAGATTTGCAACCACGCCTTGCAAACATTTCCTCTTACCCCGTTTACTGCTGTAAATCATAAGCAAGATTTCTATGCCCATCACAACTGCGCCTAAAAAAAATTGAAATTCAATAATTTTTGCAAGTGGAGTTGAAACTTCAAAATAGAGGGGAGTTAATATTGCTAGAAGTAACGATGCCAATGACCCAAAAAAAAGGGCGAAGAGAACGATAGGCGCGTCTAATCCGTAATTTGGTTTCATATTTCTACTTTAAAAAATTTGCTTTTTATTTGTTTATTTATTTTGCTGGTAATGTATACACAAATGAACTCAAAAGTTGATTTTTGACTTCGTTGGCATCCTCATCTTTGAAAGCCGTCTGCATCGCTCAACTTATTCAAGTTGAGCTGCTTCGTCGCCGCTTCGCTGCTTCAAATCTGAGGCGCCAACTTTATCAAATTCTCAACTTTTGAATACAATTGTGTATGTAAGAGAATTTTTTTTCTATGCGCTTTCGCTTTATTTTTGCTCTATTTTTTCTGACTATAGCAATGAAGGTTTTTCCTGCTGCGCAGTATACGGTCGTCTCTTCAGGTGATACAAATCCTAATGGAGGTGGCGTGGGAAGCGGGAATTCGGGAGATTTGCGCTGGGTGATGAACAAGATGCTTTCCGACCAGGTTGGATCGGGCCCTACGCAAAGGAGCGTAACTTTTGCATCTGGCGTCACAACTGTTACTCTTGTTAATGCTCTTCCCATGGTCAATTTATTTACAGCTGATGATGTAACCATTGGGGGTAATAGTACAGTACTTATAAGTGGTAGTGGAGGACCAAAGGTGCGTCTTTTTTATTGCGTTAAAGGTAACGTTACTCTTCAGAATTTAAACCTATCAGCAGCGAATGCAGGTGGCGGCACCGGAGGGGCAGGCGGCTCTGGCGGCGGCGGCGGCGGCGGAAGTATGGGAGCAGGATCTGCTCTTTTTATTGACTCCGCAAAAGTTACATTGAATAGCGTCTCTTTTTCTAACAATACCTCAACTGCATCTGCTGGGGGAGGGACTATTGCAGGGGTCTCAGGAGGAGGAGGCGGCGGCGGTGGTTTAAACGGGGTTGGCGGAGCTGGCGGTTCCGGTGGGACAACGGGTGGTTTTGGTATTGGCGGCGGCGGTGGCGGCGGCGGTTATGTAGGAACCGGAGGTACAGGCGGAACCGTAGCTGGAGGAAATTCGTTTGCAGGAGGCGGCGGTGGCGCTGGAATGGGAAATGGCGGAGCCGGAGCAAGTGGCGGCGGTACTTTTTTTGGTGGCGGAGGCGGAGGCGGCAGCGCGATCATTGGTACAAATGGAGGTAATAGTTCAACGGTTGGAGGGACGAATCCTAACTTTCCTTTTGGCGGCGGCGGCGGCGGCGGTACTTCGCCACCAACGAATGGAGCATCAGGTGGAGGCACCAATCCGGGTGCAGGTGGCGGCTCTGAAGGTGGCGGCGGCGGCGGCGGATTAAATGGAAGCGCGGGACAAACCACTAACAATACTGGTAAAGGTGGAGATGGAGGATCTGGCGGCGGCGGCGGCGGCGGTGGAATGGATTCACTTGGTAGCTTAGCCTTTGGAGGTATCGGTGGTCCAGGCGGCGGCGGTGGAGGCTCAGGAACTGAAGGTAGTGGTGGAATGGGCGGATATGGCGGCGGCGGCGGCGGTAGCTCTGATGGAAACCCTGCGGGTGTCGGCGGAGCCGGAAATACCGGCGGCGGTGGCGGCGGCGGCGCTGGTAGTCAAAACACGGGAGGAGCAGGAGGCTTAGGCGGCGGCGGCGGAGGTGGCGGTCAAATCGGAGCTTTTGGAACAACCGGAGGAAAGGGTGGAAATGGGGGCTTTGGCGGTGGCGGCGGCGGCGGCGGATCAAATGCAGGCATAGGAGGAACTGGTGGAATAGGTGGAGTTGCTGGAGGTACTGGAGGCGGAGTTGCAGGAGCAGGTGGAGCAGGTGGCTCCGGTGCTGCGCTGGGCGGCGCAATCTTTTTAAACTCTGCAGGAACATTAATTATCTCTGGAAATGCAACTACATCGGGGAATAACGTTATTTCTGGAAGCGGCGGCGGCGCGGCTGGGCAAGATCTCTTTGTGATAGCAGGAGGAAGTTTAACTTTTCAACCTACTTCTAATGAAACGATTACATGGACAGGCTCAATCGCAGATAGCAGTGTGACCTCTCTACCTGGGCCAGGTTATACTCCAGGGTCAGGTGCCGGGGCAGATCTTGTGAAAAAGAATGCCGGTACTGCAGTGTTGACAGCTGTGAATACCTATAGCGGCACAACAACAGTTAATGGTGGTTTGCTCAATATTTCAGGATCGATTGTAAGTAATAGCGTTGTAAATGGGGGCGATCTACTGATTGCAGGATCAACCACAGGTAGCATTACCGTGAACGGCGGAGTTGCAACAATAGATGGAACTGCAAGTGGGCCGATAATAGTGAATTCTTCAGGTTTAGCTACTGTAATCGGTACAGCCTCTGGACCGGTTACTGTTAATTCAGGTGGTAATCTCAATGGCACAGGTTTCCTTACCAATACGGTAACAGTCAATGACGGTGGTACTATTACTCCTGGAAATAATGCGATTGGTACGATCCATGTAAATACCTTAAATATGAGCAGCGGAGCCAACGCAGGGATCGAAATTAGTCCTCCACCAATCTCCTCAGTGATTGCTGTAACAGGCACTGCTTCTTTAGGCGGGACAGTGCAATTAAAGGTAGATCCAGGTTTTTATGGGACTTCGGGCAGCTACACAATTTTAACTGCTGGAAATGTGAGTGGGACTTTTCAAAATGGGGTCAATGGCGGTCTTTTAGGTTATCTATATGAACTGATTTACTTTCCTACACATGTGGATCTTCACTATAGTCTTTTTATTCCCACACCCCCAGGTCCTTGTCCTCAGATAGATACCACAGGTCTTCATGGCAACGCTCTAATCGTTGCGGAATATTTGAACCAAAATTGTTTAAATACACTTCCATTTTTTAACTTAACCGTATTTGGTCCAGGTGATCTGAAAAATGCCCTGAACAGTATTTCACCCGCAAGAAATGCCTTTCCTACCTTTGCCTCACAAAATACCCTTTTTCTGATCAATGATATTGTGAGCCAGCACCTCGATAACCAGCGGTTTATTCAAGGGATGAACAGACGTTTTGAATACACTCCTCTCATTGCTTCAGCAGATTCTGGTATCCCCTGTATGCCGAGGCCCTGTAAAGATAAGCTCTCCTTTTGGATCGGTGGATTTGGCGAGCAGTCTCATCAGCAGAGCCGGCATCAAGTTCCCACTTTTTCCTTCATTTCCGAGGGCGCTCTTATTGCTATGGACTATTTTGGAGAGGACAACTTTTTGATGGGTGTTGGCGGTGGATATGCACGCACGAGAATCCATGAAGAGCAAGATGCAGGTAAAGCATTCATCAATTACTACTTCGGCACCTTTTTTTCTACAGCCACATGGAACCAATTTTATGCAGAATTTGTCTTTTGGGGCGTATACCACCGGGTGCGTAATGTTCGGCATATCAGCTATCCAGGTTTATTTATTATCCCTGGAGTACAAAGAGATGCGGTAGCTCACTACAATGGCTGGCAGATCGATCCTCATTTAGGAATTGGCTATAATTTTGATACCTGTTGGGGCGGAGTGGAACCCTTCGGAATGGTGGACTGGGCAGTCAACTGGGAAAATAAATTTTCTGAAAGCGGAGCCGGGGAGTTTGATATTTCTCAAAAAAGGCAAATCTCTTCCATGGTCAGAGCTGAAGCTGGACTTAGGTTTTACGAGACAGCGGAAAGGTCTTGGGGACTCTTTTTAGTGCGGGAAAAAATTGGCTATGTTTACAAAAGACCCTTTGGTACCGGAAAGGTGACCTCCTCTCTTGTAGGATTTAGCGGATTTTTTACTGTTGAATCTCTACAAGACGTACAAAATCTTATCTCACCAGGCGTAGAACTTCTCTGGAAATTTAAAAGAATGAAAGGAACAACCTTCTCTCTTACCTATGAGGGAGAGTATTGCAAAAAATACCAAGCGAATGAATTGTTCTTAAAGATTGTACAGGATTTTTGATAAGAGATAGTCTCTAGAGAAAGAGGGCCCCGGAGGGCCCTCGGGAATTAAAAGATCCTAGTAGCCGTTGTTATATCCATTATCTGAATATCTATATTTCATGCGGCTAGGACGGCTTTCAGTGCGAGCTTGTTTTGCTTTTCTGTAGCTAGAACTTGAACGCTGCCAAGCTCTATTCGGATGCATAGATCGATTGTATTTTCCAGAACTTCCGTAATAGTATTGATCTTGTTGAGGCTCGCTTCCTCTGTAATAGGTTTCCCCAGAAGATCTTTGTTCTCCATTGTACCTTTCACCTCTAGAGCGGTTTTGTCCTGGAGCGCTATAGCCGCCTCCTTGTAATCCGCCGCCGCCGTAGTTACCTTCTACAGTAGCTTCTGATCTTGGCCAAGGACGTCTATTATGACGCCACCACCAATGGTCTCTACGATATCTGTAGGGACGTCTTCTCCAATGCCAATCATCTTGAATTTCAGCATCCGGAGCTTGCCATCCGTTTTGTGCATCCGTTGATTGATAGTTATTTTGTGTAGGATTTTGGTAATTTCCTCTTTGATAGTCTTCGTTGTAATATTGATTATTTGTGTACTGATCATCGTAATTGCTAGCTTCTGCTCTTGCACCGGCATACAAACCGCTGCCAGATAGCATTGCCATTATAATCCAAACATACTTTTGCATATTCCCCCATTATGAGCTGATAATCATGCTATTAATTTAATTTTGGGAATATTGCAAAGTATTTTTAATTAAAAATGAAAAAAATAAAAAAACCACCGAAGAAAATCCTCGGTGGTTATTATCTTTGTTTAGAGGTTATTAGCGTCCGTGTCCGCCGCCGTGACCACCACCACCGTGTCCACCGCCGCCAGCATGTCCACCTCCACCGCTGCGCATGTGACCTCCGCCACCTCCGCTAGGACGTGAGACTCCAGCAGAACGTGAAACTCCACCAGAACGGGAAACGCCAGGATGAGAGCTTCCGCCTTGTAAGTGACCGCTTCTTCCAGACCAATTACGGTTATTTCCGCCATGCCATCGATTATTGTTCCAACGGTTGCCATGCCAATGTCTATAATCCCGCTCATTACCGAACCAATAGCCCCAATACCAACCTGGACCATACCAGTAGTAATCATCATCGGAATAGTATGGATAGCTATAGTAATCATCGTAGTAGTCATCATCATAATAATCATCGTAGTATCCATCGGGACCTACTTGAAGACTTGCTCCAGCATGGAGCGAGCCTAAAGAGAGAAACGCTAAAATTGTTAAAAGATATTTCATCATAATAGCCTCATATATGAACTTAATATAACTATTAAAACAAAATTAATAAAATTTCAAATTATTGCTAATATTTTTGCAATCAGCTGATTATGAGTGATTTATATCTTTATGCATAAGTATCTAATTATTAATTACTAATATTATAATAATATTGATTGATAATTAATTAATTATTCTCTATAATAGTTGGTAACTTTTTTAATAAGGATATAATTATGGCTATTAGCATTATTTCAAGATCTTCGGGACTCGTAATTGCCTTCCCTATTGCACCTAGGATGAACCCTCTTCTACCTCTTCTTTTTGCTCATCAAATCCATAGGAACCAATTCCATCCAATGGTGTTTCCAAGACTTGCTATTACTCCTCCAGTTTTTAGACATGCCCATGCTGACTTTTTCCCCCTTCTTCTTGAACAAATGCTCTTTCAACCGGCATTTTTTAGAGCCCCTTATTTAGAAAGAGCTTTAGCTTTGGCTCCAGCAAGACGCCAGCAGAATCGTAGATATAATGATTGGGCTGAAAGAGGCCGTATGCTAATGCCTTGGACCCCTGTTCCTTATCATAATAACGGGCACCTCTATCCAAGAGCCACGCGCCCAGTCTACCACCAAGAGCCAGCCATTCATGCAGAAGATCCAGCTGAAGCCGCTAAGAAGAAAAACGGAGAATTTTTTAAAGCTATAGTTGACAAGCAAGATCAGGAATTTAGGCAAAAGGTGAAAGACCTTCATGATGAAATCTTGGATCCGCTAGCTAGGCTTGCAATTGAAGAAGCTGCTAAAGGGGATACTCCTCCTTGTATGGCAAAACACGCTACAGCAATTAATCAGCTCCACGGCCTTTCAAATCAACCAATAGAGCGTAAGCGTAAGGTTGATGAGATAGTCTGGCAACTTCTTAGAGAAAGAGATTTCTACTCCGCAATTCCACACTAAAAAACCTGGGGACTTCCCCAGGCTTTTTTTTATCTTTTAAATTGATGTTCAGTTGAATTTAGTCCGTGAGCGCCGGTAGATGAGCGGTTTTCTGTCGCAGCATCCTGCTGAGAGCCAATTAGCTCTACGCCCGACCAGGTTTGATGGGTAAGGGCTTTTACTTTTAATTCCCTCTCTCTTCTTTGGATAGTCTCTACATAAGCAAGCATTTTTCTTTCAGCAAAGTCTTTTGCAAAGGTGCTTGCAAAGAGAGCATCTCCGTGAAAACCAGCTAATGTAATGAACTGCCAAACGTAGCCAAGCTTTCCAAGTTCATCTTGAAAAGAGGCGATCTCTTCATCTTTAAGGCCAAATTTATCCCAGTTGAAAGAAGGGGAGAGGTTGTAGGCTAAAAACTTCTCAGGGAATTGTTTTTGTATGCCTTTAGCAAAGTACTCCGCATCGTCTAGGTAGGGAGCTGCCGTTTCCATCCAAAGCATATCCGCGTAAGGTGCAAAAGCCCTTCCTCTGGCAATAGACATATTCACGCCGCCTTTGATCTGATAGTAGCCTTCAAAGGTGCGTGGCGCTTCAGAGTCCCAGAAGATTTCAAAGCCAAGTTCTTTTGCAAGCTGCGCAGATTCCTTCAGAGAGAGAGCATTCAGAGGTTCATGATCGTTTGAGTCTCCATGAAAAGGATCATGTTCTTTTTTCCAGATAGCAAGTAGATCCTGCTTTTCTGTAGCAGAGGAATTGCGGATCTCTTCCACAATCGCATCGTAGTAGGTGATCAGATGAGCTTTTTGCATCCATTGAGATGAGAGCTCTTGTATCGCCTTCTTTTCTAATGTCTCTAATTCCCAGGTTGATTCATTTCTTATCACTTTTGTTTGAATCTGATCTTGGTACTCCCAAATCTTCTGGATTAATTGGACAAGCTCAGGAAAGCTGTCTAGGCTTGATAAATTTTTTCTCTCTTTAGTAGCTACCAAAATGACCTCAGCAAGAGGGGGAAGATGGGGATTGGTTGTTCCTAGGATAAAAGCATGGTCTCTATAGTCAATATTTGTATCTAATAAATTGGCAGCTTCCGCGTCAGTCCTTGCCACGATCAATAAATCCGAACCCATAATGTCTGCCTGCAATCTACTTGCAATCAGCCTATCGCAATGCTCTTGGGTGGACACTAGGACCTTTCCTGACATATGGCCGCATTTTTTTGTGCCAGGCTTTTGATCTTCAAAATGAATTCCTGCCGCTCCCTTTTGGATGAAGAGTTTGGTTAGTTTCATAACCGCTGTAAGGCCGCCATGTCCGGTATCTGCGTCAGCAATAATGGGTCGAAGATAATCCACAGGGGTTGGATAGCTAGCTAATCTGCTCATTGCCTCATTTTGCCTTCTGTCGTGAAATCTTTGCGCTTCGAAGAGCTGCTGCACCTTATTAGGTACAGTGTCCATTGGGTAGTCTGCGAAATCTGGTCCCGGCTCATTGGTGGTGGACGCTGTGGAGGAAGATTGCCACCCGCTCACATAGACAGAGGTTAAATAGTTTGCCATTTCAACCACCTGGACAGGGTCAAGTGCTCCAAATGTATGAGAATAGCCCCCTGTTTTTTGGGCCGCTTTAAATAGAGAAAAAGCTTTTTTTGCCATTTGGCTGGATGGATATTCTTGATGGAGACTCTCTCTCAGACTTTCTACCTTCTCCGGCGTATAAGGACGAACAATACCTTGAAAGCGCTCTCCCTTCCACCAAGCTGCAATTTGTTCTGCTTCAGGGGAGATCTCCTTCCCATAAATAAACGAGGAGAAAAGACAGAAAGTAAGAATAAAATTTTTTTTCATAGGTTACTCCCATTTTTTTGAAAAAGGGGACAGGATGACATAGAAAAAACATTTGGGTAAAGAAGAACCTTTGTTAAAAAGAAGAGGCTGTTCTAATATTGTCCCGTACAAGAAACAGGTATGCAATTTTTATGAAATCATTAACCCTACCGACATTTACCTGTTTGGTCGTTTCTGTGGTATCCGTGGTGCGCTAAGCGCACATCTACTCTCATCTTTCTATCACCTCTTCTTTCAAACAAAACTAAAAAGGATCCACATGAAAAAAATACTCAATTTAGAATCACTCTCTATTGGTCTTGCCATGTTCTCCATGTTCTTCGGAGCAGGCAATGTCATCTTTCCTCTTGCCCTTGGGCAATTTGCAGGCGATCTAAGCTTTTATGCCATCTTAGGCCTGATCATTACTGCGATCATCATGCCATTTCTTGGTGTCTTTAGTATGATCCTCTTTAATGGAAGCCACCAAGAGTTCTTTGGAAGACTAGGAAAAATTCCTGGGTTTTTATTAGCCCTCATCATTATCGCGCTGCTTGGCCCTCTAGGATCAACACCAAGATGCATCGCACTTACCTACTCCACATTGAAGAGCGTTTTTCCCTCTATTCAACCTGTATTGTTTTGTGGATTTTCCTGTCTTGTTGTCTATCTTTTAAGCTTTAGGAAAAGCCGTATTCTCTCCATCCTTGGATGGGTACTTACTCCTTTTCTTCTTGCCTCTCTTATCGCAATTGTTTGCATCGGTCTTTGGAAAACGGGAGATATCCATTCTATCGATAACAATGGAATGGGAGTATTTTGGCATGGCCTAAAAGAGGGCTATAACACAATGGACCTTCTTGCCGCCTTCTTTTTCTCTTCAGCGATCTTAACCCTTCTAAAAGAGCGTAAGACGATCTATTCGCCTATCAAGCTCTCACTGCATGCATCCTTCATTGGAGCTATTCTTCTAACACTTGTCTATATTGGTTTTTGTGTGCTTGCAGCTTTCCACGGAAGTAATCTTATTGGGATCAATAAAGATCAGCTTCTAAGCTCTATCGCTCTGAAAATTGCAGGCCCATCAGCGGGAATACTAGTTTGTATCGCGATCGCCTTGACCTGCCTAACAACCGCGGTTGCCCTCATCTCGGTATTTAGCGACTTTATCCAGAAACAGGTCTTCAAAGAAAAAGTTCGCTATGAAACCGTCCTATTAGGCGCGCTACTCTTAACCTTTGCTATCTCAACTATGCAATTTACTGGAATTGCTGCCTTCCTCACACCCATTCTAGATATTACCTACCCGGGACTGATCATCTTTACCCTTCTCAATATCCTTCATAAACTGACCGGTTTCAAACCGCTAAAATGGCCGGTCTTCCTAACCTTTGGAGTAAGCACTCTCCTCTGGCTCCTCAAATAAAAAGATGAATCAACCACCCGTTCGCATGGCTCACTTGAGAACACCGAGAGCACCGAGGAGGAATTTGAAATTTCTTTTATCTCTGTGCTCTCTCTGTTCTCTAGCGAACTCTGTGAGCGGGTGGTTATTTTTCTTCGACTTGATTTCTAACTGTGGGTTTCATTTTGGTGAGAGCGAGAATGATCGAAGAGAGGATGAGACAGATCCCTAAGAATTCCAGTTTTGGGGGAAGCTTTTTTTCTAGAATGCAGACAAAGATCAGGCCAAAGATGGTTTCAAAAATGGTCATCTGCCCTGCCACAGAAACAGAGAGATAAAGACAGGCACGATTCCAAAGAAATGCACCAACCCAAGAACACAAGATACCTAAAGTTGCGCATCCGATCAAAAAAGAAGATAGCATTGGGGTATAGCTTGAAAATTTCTCAAACGATGTTTGAGTAATTGCCCAAAATATTCCAAGAAGTGCTACCCAAAAAAGTGTAGCAACTCCTATCGCAGTTGACCAGTCGCCTGATGGAACTTGTGGGTTATTTTTTAAAAAACGGCTATTCGCGACTACATACCAGCTCCAGGAGAAGAGTGCTCCTAAGCAGCAAATAAGCCCTAAGAGGAAAACCTCTGGGGAGTCATTTGTAGTAAAATGGGGAAAGTTAATAATCACAAGCCCGATGAAGAGAAGAAGAGAGGGAAAGATGAGCGTTTTATAGCTAATCTCTTTTTCTTTCCAATTGCCAAGCAAGGCAATTGCAATTGGGCTGATCCCCAAAATCAGTGCCGTGATAGCAGGAGTT
>Ga0206942_1196_pt1 | contig 17260 bp, 19 predicted proteins | sample Alteio_BWOrgHeat_6_FD_153253 | JGI IMG/M metagenome (GOLD analysis project Ga0206942, IMG submission 153253) | Enriched cells from forest soil in Barre Woods Harvard Forest LTER site, Petersham, Massachusetts, United States -... | ecosystem: Environmental > Terrestrial > Soil > Temperate forest > O... | reverse complement strand
CTGAAGTTGCCGGCGTGGGCATGGCCGATGCCTCGCCCGGGCAAGGCATCGGTAAAAATATTTTCGGGTAGAAGATAGTGATGGAAAAATGGTGGAACGCGGCGTTGATTTATATTTTGCTGATTTTGATTTTGTGAAAACGATGCGCATGTCGATTGTGCAGGGAAGGGATTTTGCCAGAGCCACGAGCGATACCTTATATGGAGTGTTGGTCAATGAAAGTATGGTAAAACGAATGGGATGGAAAGACCCGATTGGTAGAAAATTTGTGACCGGTCAACAAAATCAAATTGAGAAGCGTGTGGTGGGTGTGGTGAAGGATTATCACCAACGGTCCTTGTATGAACCCATTGAGCCATTGATCATCGTTCTGGGAAGGCAAAACAACTATGTTTTTGTCAGAACCATGGCAGGCGATATCAGCAAATCAATTAGTTCTATTGAAACGGCATGGAAGGAAATTTATCCTAACGACCCATTTGAGTACACTTTTGTTAGTCAAGATCTGGAATCCAAATACCAGGCGGACCAAAAGAGAAGCCAGGTGTTTACAGTCTTTTCCTGCCTTACGGTTTTCATTGCATGTCTGGGGCTATTAGGGCTGTCGGCCTTCACCACGGAACAACGAACCAAAGAGATTGGCGTACGGAAGGTAATTGGTGCGAGTATAAACAGTCTTGTTGTTTTAGTATCCAAAGAGTTTTTTCTGCTGGTGACCATCGGGATGATCCTTGCCTTTCCTGCGGCATGGTATTTTACGAATCATTGGCTGCAAAATTTTTCATATCGAATTGAAATGATCAACGAGTGGGCCACATTTTTGTTTTCAGCCGTGCTTGCGTTTGTGATTACCTTATTCACCGTTGGGTATCATGTTGTTCGTGCTGCCATCGTCAACCCGGTAAGGTCACTGCGCGATGACTGATAAAGATGACTAGCGATTAAGAGAGATTTGCGAAAAGCAGAAGTCGTTTTGTTTGGCGAATAAATATATTTGTACAAACGCCCTTCTCATGAAAATCTCCTTTGTGGTTTTTGTTTATTTCTTCGCGCTTTCAGTTTCCTTCAGCCAGGTCAAGAAAGCTCCGGCTTATCCACTGATCACCCATGATCCATACTTCAGCATCTGGTCATTCAATGATCAGCTCAATGCTGAGCCCACCCGCCACTGGACAGGCGCTGAACATTCGTTGTATGGAACGGTCTCGGTCGATGGCAAAACTTACACTTTCTTAGGTCAACCGATTTCGGAGGCAAGCACACTTGTTCCTTCGGGGAATGAAGCAGAAGCAAGGGTGCATTACACCTTTGAAAAACCCGCACCCAACTGGAACGCTGAAAATTTTTTGGCTGAACCATGGCAATCCGGATTAGCTCCGCTTGGCAGTGATGTTGAGAATGCCGCTCCAAAAACAAAATGGACTTCGAAAGAGGTTTGGGTCATCTGTGATTTCGAATTAAAAGAAATCCCGGAAGGGAAAGTGCAACTGAATATTTTTTACGACGACGATGTGCAAGTTTATTTGAATGGCGCACTCGCCTATGAATGCAGTCCTTGTTACGTCAATGATTATGTCATTCGTGAAATTTCTGATGTAGCAGCAAAGTCATTGAAGATTGGTAAGAACCGGATGAGTATTCATTGTACTAACGATCGTGGCCCGGGTTTTATTGATGCCGGGCTGATCAGCAGAGGCAAAATGACAGCGCCTGAAAAAGCAACTCAAAAATCATTGAACGTCACTGCTACGCAAACCAACTATACGTTTACTGCCGGAGCGATTGATGTATCGGTTACTTTTACTTCTCCCCTATTGATGGACGAGTTGGAGGTGTTGAGCCGGCCGGCTTCGTACATTACATATTCTGTGAAAAGTAACGATGGCAATTCGCACAACGTGCAATTGGAGCTTCAGGCTGCCGGACAAATTGCAGCCAATAACTCCACACAGAAAATTCAATTTAATAATTTCGAGATTCAGGATTTGAATGTGTCACAAGCCGGAACCATCGACCAACCTGTTCTTCAACGCAAAGGCGACAATGTGCGCATCGATTGGGGCTATGCGTATCTGGTCACACCACCAAAATTTGGGGTAAAAAAAATAATTGATAACCGGCTAACTTCCGCTTTCGATTTTAGAAAAGTAGGAAGTCAAGCCGCTGAGGCACACAGCATTCTTGCTTACGATGATATTTATTCCGTTCAGTATTTTGGAAAGGATCTTCGCGCCTGGTGGCGGAGAAATGAGTCAATGACCGCCAATCAAATGCTTCTCAATGCGGAAAAGGATTATGATCGTCTGATGAAAAAATGCGAGAGCTTTGACAGGAAACTTTTCGCGGATGCGAAAACTTCGGGAGGTGAGACTTACGCTCAACTGTGTGTGATCGCGTATCGACAGGCGGTGGCAGCTCATAAATTGGTGGCGAAGCCTGATGGTAGTTTGCTTTTCTTTTCTAAAGAAAATTTTTCCAACGGATCCATCGGTACGGTCGATGTCACCTATCCTTCTGCTCCCTTGTTTCTATACTACAATCCTGAGCTGTTGAAGGGCATGCTGGAATTTATTTTTGAATACAGCGAGAGTGGCCGATGGGCCAAGCCTTTTGCTGCCCATGACCTTGGCACCTATCCGCTGGCCAACGGACAAACCTATCCGGAAGACATGCCTGTGGAAGAATGCGGCAACATGATCATCTTAACTACCGCCATTGCCAACCGTGAAGGAAATGCCAGCTATGCCGAGAAACATTGGAAGATGCTGACTACATGGGTAGAGTTTTTGAAGAAGGAGGGATTTGATCCTGGCAACCAGCTTTGCACGGACGATTTTGCAGGCCATCTCGCGCGCAATGCCAACCTCTCCGTTAAATCAATTGTAGCGATGGCAGGCTACGGAAAGCTTGCGCGAATGCTTGGGCAGTCATCCATCGCCGATGAATATGAATCATTGGCGAAGTCCCTGGCTAAAAAATGGATGGCGCTGGCGAACGATGGCGATCACTACTCACTCGCCTTTGGGGCACCTAATACCTGGAGTCAGAAATACAATTTGGTGTGGGATGAAATCCTTGACCTAAAAATTTTCCCTCTCGAAGTAGCGGAAAATGAAATTGCGTACTATCTAAAAAAACAAAATGCATTTGGCTTGCCGTTAGATAGTCGTATGACGTACACCAAGTCTGACTGGATTTTGTGGACCGCAACACTAGCTTCCAGTAGAAAAGATTTTGAAGCGATCATTAATCCCATTTTCAAATACGTGACCGAAACACCCACGCGTGTTCCACTGAGCGACTGGCATGAGACAATCAATGGAAAACAAGTTGGCTTTCAGGCGAGATCAGTAGTGGGCGGATATTTTATTAAAATGCTGAAGAAGAAATAATTCAGGATAACTTCTTCTCCATCACATAATCGTTCATCATAAATCCGTTGCCCACATCAATATTTATCTCATCCGCTATTTTGAAACCAATTCTTTTATAAAACTCAATAGCGGGATTTTTCCGAAAGACGTTCAGCGACAAGGTTTGATTCTTATTTTCACAAGCCATTGAAGTGATTGTATCAATCAATTTTTTTCCAACGCCTCTCCCCTGCGCAGTCGGCAGGATATAAATTTTATGGATTTTGGTGACGGACAAATTTTTGCAATTGATTTCAAATGAAGCAAAGCCAAGATAACCGGTTTCATCTTTTGCCAGGATAAACCGCTGTCGATTTTTCATCTGCTCCAACAAGGAAGGTGGGTTGTACATCAGACCAAACAGATAATCCACTTTTTCTTTGGGCTGAAGAGGTAAGTAGGTAACGTGAAAAGTTTGATGGGCAATTTCCCTGATAATCGGGAGGTCATGATCCGTGGCCTCAATAATTTCAATCATGTCTTAGTTTTTACTTTTTTAGAAATTATCGGCCGAAAATACAATAAGCCATCGTATTTCCGATGGCTTATTGCAGAGCAGATCCCTCTTTAGTTTGCCTTTCTTCGTTCTTTCCGTTTTTCTTCCATTTGTTGTTTTGCAGTAGTGTACGCCTCAAATTGATCGGCCGTCAAAATCCCTTTGAGTTCGGTATCCCGCTGCTCATCATTGGCCTTCACGTCTTTCGACGTGGATGCACGGTTTCCTTTATCATCGGTCCTCGCTTCGTCGTTCAGCTTGGCATACTTCAGGTTGACGGCAGCCACCTTTGTTTTTTGGTCATCCGTCAACGTCACTGTTTTAGCAATCCATGCCGTGTACATGTCTGCACGTTCCTCCGGAGTTCTTTTTTGCCTCGCTCCGTCCCCACCTTGCGCCACACAGCTTAGCCCGATCAGGGCAAAAGCACATAAGAAAATTATCTTTTTCATAATTGTTGGTTTTAACGAGGTGTTGGAGTGCAAAGGGAAGGAATAGTTTAACGCCCATTGAAAACTTACGGTTATCTCAGGCAATGGCACTTTTCAAAAAGTCGTTAAGGTGTTTAATGCTTTTAGCAAGAGCGGCCACGTTTTTAACAAAGTTTTTATCCTTCACCTCAGCGTCGGTAAATAAATGCGAAACCGTGAAGCTTTTATTTTTCAGTAATTCGATGTTGAGGTGATCTTTAGGGTATCCTTTGGGAGCTGTCTTCACCCGGTCCCAATCGGATAATCCACCAAAATGCTTTTTGAATTCTTTGCCGTTCAAAATCTTTAATAACCCTTCGGCATTGTAGTCAATTTCCTGACGGATTTTCGCAAGATTTTGGGGGTCAGGCATGTACATTCCCCCCGCGATCATGCTTTTATTTCCGGGCTCAATGTGAATGTAATAGCCCGGTTCCTGTTCCATCTTTCCATTCGGGGAAAACCCTGCGCCCATATTCAGTTTGTACGGTCGTTTGTCTTTGCTGAAGCGAACATCGCGATAAATCCGAAAGCCGAGTTTACGCGGGTTGAGACTCTCTAACCCTTCATCAATTTTGACGAGATCCTTATGCAACGTTTCTAAAAAATCTTCAAAAGACGATTTGGCTACGAGGTAAACCGATCTGTTTTTTTCAAACCAATCGCGATTATTATTTTTGGAAAGGTCTTTGAGAAATTTAAGGATCAGTGTAAGATTCATGGGATCATATTTTGCTGGAAACCCTATTATTTAAGCGTTCACAAATTTCATCCCGCCCTCGGGGTACCGTAAACCGGCTGCTGCTCCCTTAGGCGCAATGGCATCAATCTCTGTCAGTTCTTGTTTCGTAAATCTAACCTGAAGAGAGCCTACATTTTCTTCGAGGTATTTCATGCGCTTTGTGCCGGGGATCGGGAAAATGTGATCGCCTTGCGCCATCACCCAAGCCAACGCCAGCTGCGAGGCCGTACATCCTTTTTTTTCAGCCAGCATTAACAGCTTTTTTACGATATCCAGATTCTTCCCGAAATTATCTCCCTGAAACCGGGGTGATATCCGCCTGAAGTCAGTCGGTTCGAAGTCTTCAAATTTTTTGATTTGACCGGTGAGAAATCCACGGCCTAAAGGAGAATAGGCCACGAAAGCAATGCCCAACTCCTTGCATACATTCAACAATTCATCTTCCGGATCGCGGCTCCACAACGAATATTCTGTTTGTAAGGCCGTGATGGGATGAACCTTATGTGCTCTTCGGATCGTGGCCGGAGATGCCTCCGAAAGGCCGATGGTTTTTACTTTGCCTTGTTGGACCAGTTCAGCCATCGCACCCACCGTTTCTTCAATCGGTGTGGTCTGATCCACCCGATGTAAATAATATAAATCGATGACATCGACTTGAAGCCGCTTTAAACTTCCATCGCACGACTGTTTTACATATTCCGGCTTTCCGTTCATGCCTCGATTAGCCGGATTGGCTGGGTCGCGCACAATTCCAAACTTGGTAGCCAATGTAACCTGGTTGCGCTTTTCTTTCAAGGCTTTGCCTACTAAGATTTCGTTGGTGAAGGGGCCGTACATATCGGCGGTATCAAGAAATGTGACGCCAAGGTCGATGGCGCGATGAATAACCTTAATCGATTCGGCATCGTCGCCCTTTCCGTAAAATTCCGACATGCCCATACAGCCGAGGCCGAGCTGAGAAGTTTTGAGTCCTTGTGATCCGAGATCGCGTATTTGCATAGTATTGATTTTTTAGTAAATGAGTAACAAAATCTTTACACCAAAGTTCACCAATACGAATTGAGAAGCGTAATTTAGGATCATTAAATAATTATTAAAATGAAAATTATAATAGTGGGTGCTACCGGCACCATCGGAAAAAAAGTTGCTACAGAGCTTGGCAACCGTCATGAAATCGTCAGCGCCGCTTCAAAAAGTGGGGACGTACGCCTTGACATCACCTCTTTTTCATCAATTCTTGAAATGTTGAGGAAGATCGGCAAGTTCGATGCACTCATCAGCACAACCGGGAGCGCTTACTTCGGGCCATTTGATATTATGAAAGAGGAAGATTTTTACAAAGGCATTCGCAGTAAAATGATGGGGCAGATCAACTTGGTAATGGCGGGGAAAGATTTTATTAATGACGGTGGATCATTTACACTTACTTCGGGGATTTTATGGAGAGATCCGATTCGCAATGGTGCAGGACTAAGTTTTGTTAATGGGGCGCTGAATTCTTTTGCCCTATCCGCTGCTATTGAATTGCCTCGGGCAATCAGGATTAACATAGTAAGTCCCGGCTTAGTGGAAGATTCAGCCGATGCTTTGGGTGCCGCATTTCCGGGTCACGTACCCGTTACGATGGAAAAAGTTGTGGCGGGATATGTAAAAAGCGTGGAGGGTTTTAATACCGGACAGGTGATTGAAGTAGTGTAGCCCGCTGTTAACTTTTCTTAAGTTCCGCGCCCAGGCGGAAATAGCTGATGACCAATAAAACAAAAACGATCCCCGAGAAGGTAATGGGAGGAAGAAACGCAAATAATACAGCCATCATAAAAACGGCCCCAAACACAAGGGCCTGAATTCCCACAAATCCTTGGAGCAGGTCGGGAGACGCCTGTTTCCTGATCATGTAGAGGTTGAGTAACCCGCCTAAAAGAAAAATCATTGTAAAGCAAAAACTCACCGATGTAAAAATTTCGCCCATACTCCGGTGAAAACCCGCACCCATATCCATTTTATAATTGTCCATGAGATCGAGAAGCTGTTTTTCCGTTTCGTTTCTCCCTTGCCGGGAACGGAGAAAACTGAGCGAGTGAATGGCCGAAGTAAGAAGTTGAAATACCATTGCAGCTCTAAGCCATGGAGTACCTTTATTTTTCATCGGTGACTAATTTTTCTTCAATTTAGAATATTTATTTTTATTAAATCTTGGCGAAGCTTTTCGGGCGACTGAAAATGAATTCCTTTAATGCCCACTGCTTCTCCGCCCAAAATATTGCGATGACTATCGTCAATAAATATCGCTTTCGATGGATCAATATTATAACGGTTCAATAAAATCCTATAAAATTCCGGAAATGGTTTTCTGGTTTTTTCCTTGCCCGAAACTACGATGCCATCAAACCAGTGAAGAAACTCAAAATTTTGAAGCGCCCACGGAAAAGTTTGTTCCGACCAGTTGGTGAGCGCATAAAACCTGTATTTTTTGGCCGCTCTTAATTCCTTAAAAATCTCAACGGTTTCCGGAATGTGACCGCTAATCGTCTCTTGCCAACGGTCGTACCACGCTCGGATAGGAATTTCGTGCTCCGGAAATTTTAGGAGTAATTCTTCGGTAGCTTCTTCAAATGATCGCCCCGCATCCTGTTTCTCGTTCCACTCACTGGTGCAAATATTTTGGAGAAACCATTCGATCTCTTCTTCCGATTTTAAAATTTTCCGGTAGAGATGCCGCGGGTTCCAATCAATGAGGACTGCTCCCAAATCAAATATAATGGTATCGACGGATGACAAAACTTAGAAGGTGAATGAATGATTCAAAAAAGGAGAGAAAATTGTACCCGTATTTTTGCCGACTAAAATATATTTCTTATCAACCAATTGATACACTTGGCTTTCTTTGGTAGTAGGATCAACGATCCAATATTCCAAAACTCCAAATTTTTCGTAGAGGTCTTTTTTTATGACGAGATCATGTTTATTACTTCCGGGAGAAATTAATTCTACCAAAATATCCGGACTGCCCTGATAAGGTTCATAATCCGTTGGTTGGTTTGGGTTTTCCTTAGAAATGAATGCCAAGTCAGGTTGAACGGCATTGGCAGAATCGTCGAAGAATACATCAATAGGAGAAACAAACAGTTCCCTAAGGTTTTTTTCAATCACAAAATCATCTACCAATTTCAGTAAGGTTTTTAATACCCGTTGGTGCTTATTTGACGGTGCAGGTGACATATAGATTTGTCCATTGACGAGTTCGGCCAACGTTCCTTCCGGAAGCATTTTATACACATCCATAATCGTGCGAGGAGGGTATGGGACATCGACAATCATAATCCGAAATTACAAAATTTATTTACCAAAAGCCCATTTCAAAAACTCCGGCATCGCTTGTGCCCACGTTTCTAGGTTGTGCCTGCCTCCTTCTAGCTCATAGTATTGAATATCATAAAAAGGACGATACTCTTTTTTCGTCAGCTCCACAATCAGGTCCAGGGTATCATCGATGGAATCAATTACTCCGTTTTTATTTCGATCGCCTTGCTCATCCAACGTTCCTGTTTGAAACCAAAATTTCAACCCCTCTTTTTTTTTGCCATTGCGTACCTGGCGGTGCATCAGGCGGTCACGATGATCAGAGTAAAACCGGCTAAGGCTGTCGCGCTTGCGCCACCAAAAAGAACCGCTGAACACGCCCACTTTTTTAAATATATCCGGGTGGTTCCACGCCAGGTCCATCGCGCTGAGTCCACCCATGGAACAACCGGCAATAGTGTGACACTCATTGTCGGGTTGAACAGGGAATTTATACAGCAAATAAGGAATCAGTTCAGTGGTCACGTACTTGGTGTAGGCCTTGGCTGACCTTCCTCTTTTCAAATAATCCCTTTGGAAAGCTACTCCATACTCCTGCAAGCGATCGCCGGCGACCACCCCCGCAACAATTATATTTTCAATCTGTGAATCTTCTACTAATTTTTCAACCGCCTCCCTTACCTTCAACGCCTTCATGTCCTGGCCATCGTTGAGCAATAAAAGCGGATATTTTATTTTGCTCATGGAACAATCGGGCGGTAACAACATATTGACTGCCACTTCACGGCCCAGCAAATTGGAATAGGCAGAGATTGTTTCTTCTGTATAGTGCAGTAGTGCTTCGGGCTTTACTATTTCTTTGGCCACGGTTTGTCTTTCAGTTTTTATTTGCCAATTTAAAGGGATCAAAAATAATCATCTTCCTTCATTGAAAAATTGTTCTCCTCATAATTGACAAGATAATTTATGCCACACGAACATTTACACCGATGGTATTCTCCTGCCCTGAGCCGTGATATTGAGGTCCTGGCTTTTGGCCACCGCGGCTACCCCGTTATTCTCTTCCCCACCTCCATGGGACGGTATTACGAGAATAAAGATTTTAAATTGATCAATAGTGTATCCTGGTTTCTGGATGAGGGTCTGGTAAAAATTTATTGCCCCGACGGATTTGATTCGCTGAGTTGGTATAATAAAAATATCCATCCTGCCGATCGTGTAAAAAACCATATTTGGTATGACCAGATGTTAATTAATGAATTAGTGCCTCTGGCACAGCGCGAAACGGGAGTTGGAAGAGTAGCGACTGCCGGTTGCAGTTTTGGAGGGTACCATGCCACCAACTTTGCATTTAAACATCCTGAAGTAGTGAAATATGTTTTCAATATGGGAGCCGCCTTTGATATCAAAGATCAACTCGATGGATACTACGATGATAATGTCTATTTCAATAACCCGCCCGATTTTATTCCCAATGCCAGCAGTCCATTTTTTAACGATATGTTTGTCGTTTTAGGTACGGGTACACATGATATGTGCTGGGAAGCCAACGAAAAAATGGCCGGAATTCTACGTGCAAAAGGAATTCATCACTGGCTCGACGTGCGGCAAGACCGACCGCATGATTGGCCAGCGTGGCGTGAAATGTTTCCGCACTATTTGTCGTTGATTAAGTAATATGCAATCGGGCAGATTCTCCTGCGCTCTGCTGTTATTCGTCAACTCATTCCATGCCCTTTCGCTTGCTCCAATTCACGAAAGCAAATCCGTCCGGATTGGCGGCATCAATCAATGGATTGACGTCAGAGGTGAAGATGATCAAAATCCGGTGTTGTTGTATTTGCATGGTGGCCCGGGCAGCTCGGTAATAAGTTATGCCGATAGGTTTACCAAAGAATTACAAAAACATTTTGTGTTGGTATTTTGGGATCAGCGCGCCAGCGGGAAAACAAAAACCTTAAACCCGCCTGAGAAGAATATGACCGCGACGCAATTCGAACGCGATGCAATAGAGGTAATCGCCTATTTGACAAAACGATTTAACAAAAAGAAAGTATTTTTAGCGGGTCACTCCTGGGGCGGATTCCTCGGGCTAAAGGTTGCGGCTAATCACCCGGAATTACTTTCTGCCTATTTCGCCATCGCCCCGATGGTTTATCAAAACGAAAGCGAACGACAATCACTCTCTTTCATGAAGGAGATCGCGCAAAATAAAAATAATAAGAACGCGATCGCAGAATTGACCACCATTAAAATTCCTTTCGAAAACGGAACACAACTTTATTACCACCGAAAATGGCTCACGTACTTGATCGACATGCACAAGCCCGATTTCTCCAAGGCCTATGTTGAAAATTGGGCAACCACCTGGCTTTCTCTATTTAATGAAGCTTCTGCTGAGAATTTTGCAGAAACTGCACCCGAAATAAATTGCCCGATTTATTTTCTGGAAGGTAGAAAGGACTATCAGACCTATTTTAAATTGACAGAAGGCTATTATCAAAAACTAAAAGCCGAAAAAAAAGAGTTATTTTGGTTCGATAATTCCAGCCATTCCCTCAACTTGAGCGAGCCTGGTAAATTTCAGGAGGTAATTATTTCAATACTGAAAAAAAAGTTATGAAAAAAATAGGGATTCTTTATGGGATGGAGCGCTCTTTTCCGGAAGCGTTTGTTGAGCGCATCAACAAAATGGGGCTCAAAAATATTCAAGCCGAACCTGTTTCTATCGATATAGTGCAGCAAGGCGTTGGTGACGGTTATGCAGTTATCATTGACCGCATTTCACAAGATGTACCTTTCTATCGAGCCTATTTAAAAAACGCAGCGATCAGTGGTGCTGCTGTGATCAACAACCCATTTTGGTGGAGCGCTGACGAAAAGTTCTTTAACAATGCACTGGCGGTAAAATTAGGAGTGCCGGTCCCTAAAACAGTTATTCTTCCATCCAATGAAAAACCGACCGACACACAAGACAGTTCTTTCGCCAATCTGCGATTTCCATTAAGCTGGGAAAAGATATTTGAACACATCGGATGGCCGGCCTATATGAAGCCACACTCAGGAGGCGGATGGAAAAGCGTTTATAAGCTGAACAACCAGGATGAGTTTTTTAAGGCTTATCAAGAAACGGGTCAATTGGTGATGATGCTTCAGGAAGAAATCATTTTTACGGAATATTTCCGGTGCTACTGCCTGGGCAGAAAGTATGTTCGCGTGATGCAATACGAACCGCGCAACCCACATCATCTCCGCTATGTGGTCAATGGCCCGCCGGCTTCAGATAAACTGGTAAAAAAAGTGCATGACTATGTATTGGATTTGTGCAATGCACTTGGTTATGACTTTAACACCGTTGAAATGGCTGTGCGCGATGGCGTGCCGTATGCGATTGATTTTTGTAACCCCGCTCCTGACGCGGAAGTAAAATCGGTTGGCCAGGAAAATTTTGAGTGGGTGGTAGAGCATGCGGCAAAAATGGCGATTGAACGCGCTAATGCTCAAAAACCAGGGAAGGATAATTTGACCTGGGGAACTTTTGTACGCAACTCGGTGAATGATTTTGACGAGGCAGACTCTAAACCCAAACCGCCGATCAAAGAAAAACCAACGGTCAAATTAGGGGCGAAATCAAAAAAATAGATTGCGAAGGAATTTTATGGAAAAATTTACCCTTGGTGTTGAAGAAGAATACATGGTCATTGATCCCGTTACCCGGGAATTAAAATCGCATGACCAAAAAATTGTGGAAATCGCTTCCACGGTTTTGAAAGATCACGTTAAAGCGGAGATGCACCAGGCGGTAGTGGAAGTAGGAACAGGAATCTGCAACGATATAGAGGAGGCAAGAAAAGATATTTCGCGGTTACGCAAATATGTTTCGGAAGTTGCTGCAACCCTCAATCTAAAAATTGGCGCTGCGGGTACGCATCCATTCTCGCACTGGAGTACTCAACTCATTACACCCAACCCTCGGTACGATGAAATTGTCAATGAAATGCAGGAGGCCGCCCGCTCTAATCTAATATTCGGATTGCACGTGCATGTTGGGATTGCAGACAAAAACATGGCTATTCACATTATGAATACCGTGCGTTACTTTCTACCCCACCTCTACGCACTCTCTACCAATTCTCCCTTCTGGGAAGGACGTAATACAGGATTCAAATCCTTTCGTACAAAAGTGTTTGATAAATTTCCCCGCACTGGAATTCCGGATTACTTTAACGATTGGGATGACTTCAAGAATTACATCAACCTCTTGATTAAAACCAGTTGCATCGACAATGCCAAAAAAATATGGTGGGACGTTCGCGTGCACCCATTTTTTGATACGATCGAGTTCAGGATCTGTGATGTGCCTTTGCTGGTGGAAGAAACCATAGCGATCACCGCGCTCTTTCAGGCTCTGGTCGTCAAATTGTATAAGTTGAGAATGCAGAACATGAGTTTTATCATGTACACCCGTGCGCTCATCAATGAAAATAAATGGCGCGCCTCCCGCTATGGCATTGATGGAAAACTCATTGACTTTGGCAAGCAACAGCAGGTGGATGCACGAGAACTCATTCTCGAACTTCTCGAATTTGTTGACGACGTCGTGGATGAACTGGGCAGCCGTAAGGCTATCAATGATGTAAAAAAAATATTGGCGAACGGGACAGGGGCCGACCGACAATTGAAAGTCTTTGAAGAAACAAAAAACTTAAATAGCGTTGTGGATTATATTACCAGCCAAACGTTAGTCGGAGTCTAACCTGCACTTAACGTTAGGGCTTAATCGGAAACCGCTTGAAGGGTTTCGTCTCGTCAAACAATTTACGAAACGTACAATGTCTTTTTACAACGGTTGAATTGATCTGCTCGCACACACGGATCATTTTGATATTAAAATCGGCGATCCAGTTCAATTCAAATTCTACATACTTTCGGTACCTGAGCTGAACTAATTGACGAAAGGCTTCAATGATTGCGCCATCTACACCTTTGCCATGATGAGCGGGAACTACCCCAAACAAAACACCAAATGCTTTGCGATTCCGTAGCTGCCAGGAGTACCAGAGAAATTTTAGCTTTCCAATTAAGTCAAGTTTACCGTTAACATATTTAAAAATCTGGTTTACTTCAGGCAGCGCTAAAAGAAACGCGATGGGCTCATTTTTATAGTACCCAAACCAAATCAATTTTTCGTCCATGATGGGTCTCATTTGGCTCACAATCAGCTTAGCTTGTAGAGTACTCATTTCCGGAATTTCGCCACGATTGGCCCACGCTTTATTGTATACTTCCCGGATCCTGTCGGCAAGATTATGCCATTCCCTTTTCCGAACATAATCAAATCGATAGTCAGGATCGTGGGCAATCAATTTCGCCTTTCTAGACATCCGTTCATCCAATGGCCCGTCAATTTCCCGACCAAAGGTAAGTTGGTAGAAGTAGGCTTGAAATCCATAGGCTTCAAAAAAATCCTTGTAAAACGGAGGATTGTAATTACACTGATAGCTGGGTGAAATCTCAAACCCCTCTACGAGCAAACCCCACCAACGGTCGCGACTTCCGAAATTAACAGGGCCATCCATCGCTTCCATCCCTTTGTCTTGCAGCCACTGCTTACCTTGATCAAACAAAAGAAATGCCGCAGCCTGATCATTAATACATTCAAACAGCCCAAGGCCTCCGGTAGGTTGGTCATTGCCTTTGAGGGAAATTTTTTTGTCAAAAAATGCAGCAACCCTTCCGATGGTTTCACCTTTTTCGCTGAGCAAAATCCATCGTGTACACTCGCCCGTTCGAAACGATTTATTTCTTTCCGGATCAAATACCCATTCAATGTCCTTGTCCAGTGGCCTGATCCATTTCGGGTAATCTTTGTACAGTTTTATCGGCAAGGACAAAAACTCTTTTCGATCTTTTTTACTCACAACTTCCCTGATGGTCATCGACGAGGATGTTTGGCCTCCAAGGCGGGCCTGTGATTAGGCAACTTGATAACAAAGGTAGTTCCTTTACCCATAGTGCTTCTCACTTGAATTTCTCCTCCTAATTTATCGATCGCATTTTTAACGATATACAATCCCAGGCCAGAGCCATCGGATTGTTCACTGGCACGATAAAACATATTGAAAATCTTTTTCAGATTGTCAGGGTCAATCCCAATCCCATTGTCGCTGAACGTGATTTGCGCCAGGCTTTCTGTGATTAAAATAGTCAAATTGATTTCCGGGTTGACTTTTTCAAGGTCACGATATTTAAAAGCATTTGAAACCAGGTTCCTGAAAATCTCTGCAATGCGCCAACGGTCGTTAAAGAAGGGAAGCCCCTCCACGACAACAGTACGTTTGATTTGATCGGTACCCGTTAGGTAAGTTAAGTCAATAAAAGTTTGATCAATCAATTCCTGAAAATGCACGGGCTCAATGATCACATCCAGCTTGAGGTTTTTGGAATGGCTCAGCACATCAATAATAAAGTGATCCAATTGATTTACTTTATTCCCGATCACCGTGAGGTAGTCTTTGACGTTGTCGTCATTGCCGGGAAGGTTTGCCAAATTGACAAGCCCAAGCACGGAGGATAACGGCGCTCGCAAATCATGAGAAACTTTATACACAAAATTATCCAGTTCCGTATTGCGCACTTTCAGCTCCTCCTCAATTTTTTTCTGCTCCGTAATATCCACATACACCCCGAAGATACCAATGGTCTTATCTTCAAAATGAACGGGTAAGCCGTAAATAATTACCGAAAGAAGTGTACCGTCTTTATGTTTCCGCTTCGTTTCAAGGCGAACGACTTGTTTTGTTGAAATCAACGTATTAAGGTCATTGCCCTCGGTTTCCAGTGCATCAGGCACGATCGTTTGGTTAAGCTCCTGACCGCATAATTCCGAAAATGAAAACCCGAATAATTTCTCGAACCCCGGGTTGATCTGAACTACCCGACCTTCGTTGTCCAGCATGACAATCGCCATTGGCGCCACATGAAATAATTGAGAGAAGAGTGTCTCTGATTTTTTTACGGCCATCCTGTTTTCCTTCTCTTCCGTGATGTCCTTCATAATTACCTGGATGGCGGGTTTATTCTGATGGACAAATGGATAGCCAGAGACTTCTACATCGATTACCTTTCCGTCAAGTCGAATATATTTTTGCTCAAGGGTAGGTACGTTTTCGCCCTCCAGTACCTTTGATATTCGGGATAACGATTCGTGCCTTGAATCAGGATGAATAAAATTTAGAAAATTACTCCCAATCATTTTTTCCGGGCTTTCCGCTCCCATCATTCGGGCGCCGGAACGGTTAACGAATACCATGTTTCCTTCACACAAAATTGCAATACCCAACGGTAAGTGTTCGAGCAGGGCCCGGTAACGGTTCTCATCCTCACCGGCATCCTCCGGCAATTTTTGTGAAGGGCGTTCAACTTTTTTCGCAGGTCGTGGGTTGATCCAGGATTCCAATCGGGGCAAGGGAGTCTCTTTTTTATTCATGGTTGAGAAAATGCAAGTCGGCAATATAATGGTTTACAAAAAAAACCCTTCACATAATTCCATTTTTGTTTTAATAAAGGTTCATAGAAATTTGTATAAAGTGACCGTTATGAAATTTCTAAAAATAATACTCTTCGCCGGAGCTGGATTAGTTTTAATTTTTTTTAGCCTCGGCTTGATTTTCCCGTCTTATGAATACGAATCGTCGGTGATGGTAAAGGCCAGTCCCGAAAAATGCTGGATTGTCTTTCACGACAGTAAAAAAATGAGTGAATGGATGGATGGGTTCGAGTCGCTTACGTTGAAAAATGGTGAGCCCATGACACCCGGTTCTTTGTATGAAATTGTCGTCAACGACCATAATAAAAGAATCGTCATGAGCGAGAAACTCATTGAAGTAAATGCGCCAACCCGAGTTTCTTATGAGCTAAATAACGAAGTATTGAAATCAGAATCTTCCTTTTCCTTTGAAGGTACAGCTTCCACTACCATCGTGAGTCATTATAAGATCACGGGCAACAACATATTATGGAAATCCATCCTCTTTGCCTCCAGGTCCTACATGACCCGTTCAGGGCAAGAGCAACTGGAGTCGCTAAAGAAGGTGATTGAGAAACCATGAAGCTGATTGTCCGATATTCCTGGCTTGCTATACTATTTCTCCTGGTCATCCATGGGGCAAGTATTATTCGAAAGGAATGGAAAAGAAGATCAATTTTAACCCATGGGAAAATTGTTGAAGTAACCATCGAGAAACTCAACTGCAGTCAATGCATCATGACCTTTCAGTTCGGAATCACCCGGTATGAAAAGAAAATCGAAGCACGGGATTGCGCCCTGTTCAACACGGGCCAAAAAATCAAATTAAAACACGATGAGGAATACCCCGACACATTCCTATTTGCCAACGAACAAAAGCCTAATCTTTTCCTTTTAGGTGGCCTTGAAATGGTTCTGGGCGTTTTCGGATTTCTTTCCAGTTGGCCGTCAAAACCTCGCCCACGAAACAGCAAATTCCTTTCACAAAATTTTCGTCAGTCTTTGAATTAAGGACACGAAACTGGTTAGTGTTTTATTCCATTACTGGCTAACTTCAAGCTTTCAAAATTTCAGCATTATGTATTATCACCAACTGGGAAAAATCCCGGCCAAACGCCACACGCAATTTCGCCAGCCCGATGGAAGCTTGTACAAAGAAGAACTGGTAAGCTCTGAAGGATTTTCAGGAATCTATTCCAATCTCTACCACATTCATCCGCCAACGCGCATCAAAGAAGTAAAGGCACATGAAGCGTTTGGGGCGAAAAGAATCGGAGAATACAAACTGCTGCAAACGCATTTGAATACTTC
>Ga0206942_1195_pt1 | contig 17314 bp, 19 predicted proteins | sample Alteio_BWOrgHeat_6_FD_153253 | JGI IMG/M metagenome (GOLD analysis project Ga0206942, IMG submission 153253) | Enriched cells from forest soil in Barre Woods Harvard Forest LTER site, Petersham, Massachusetts, United States -... | ecosystem: Environmental > Terrestrial > Soil > Temperate forest > O... | reverse complement strand
CGCGCGCGCTCAAAATCCCAACAGAACGCCTGTATCAACAACCTTCGCCAAATTGACGCCGCTATCAATGAATGGGCATTGGAGACTGGCCAGACCACGGGAGCGTCCGTCACCGGTGTTTCCACTGTTTCAGCCTATATCAAGCTGAACTCCAGCAGCAGCGTTCCGGCATGCCCGGCAGGTGGTACTTATACGACCTATTCGGTCGGTGCGCAGCCGCAGGTCAGTTGCTCGCTGAGCACGTTGACCGACACGCCGCACTTGTTGCCGTAAAACAATCTGGTTCCGCGCGTAAGGCCCGGTGCGACCGCACCGGGCCTTTTTTATTCTATGCGTTGCCTCACACTGGCCAGCAAAGTGTCCTATCCATTGAGTCGACATAACGAATAGGCTTGAGTTTTGGATGCAAATTCTAAATATATTCCGTCTTGAAAACTCTATTTCTCATTTGTGCTCTGGCGATTTTTTCGCCGGCTCTGTTTGCCCAAAATGTTTCGACAAATTCCAGCCCGTTAACCAATGCCGTCATCCTGATTATTCGCCATGCGGAAAAACCCGACAGCGGTTATGACCTGACACCGGCCGGATACAAACGCGCTGATGCCTACGCGGGTTATTTCACCAACTACACCGTGGATGGCAAACCCCTCAAACTCGACTATTTGTTCGCTGCGACGGATTCCAAGGGAAGCCACCGCCCCCGTCTTACCCTCGAACCACTCTCCAAAGCCACCGGATTGAAGATTGATACCACTTTCAAAAGCAAAGATTTCAAGGACCTGGCCAATGCCCTCCAGTCAAAGTCACATGGCAAAAATATCCTGATCTGCTGGCATCATGAAGCCGTCCCGCAATTGGCCCAGGCGCTGGGCGCTGACCCAAAGCAGCTTTTCCCGGATGGCAAATGGCCGGACGATGTCTATGCCTGGGTCATCCAATTGCGCTATGGCCCCGACGCCAAATTGATTGATGCCCAACGCATTGATGAGAACCTGATGCCGGATGATAAAGGCGGCAAAAAAGACAACTAAATTGATTGTCGGGGCCGCCGGGGCTATGCTTGGCGCGTGAATCTCAGGCGATATTTCAGCATCTACGCCGCGCTCTGGAAAAATTCCGTGGCGCGGGAAATGTCGTTCAAGGGAAACTTTATCCTCTGGATCATCGTCGAACTGCTTTGGTTCGGCTTGCAACTGACCTTCGTCACAGTCCTTTACTCACAGACCAGTTCCATCGGCACCTGGACGAAATGGCAAATGGTGTTGCTGGTGGGCGCCAGTAATTTCATCCAGCAGATCTACCAGGCATTTTTTCTGACCAATTGCACCGGCCTCTCCGAACTGGTGCGCACGGGCAAGATGGATTTCCTGCTGGCCCTGCCTGTCAACACCCGCTTCATCGTCTCCACCCGGCAGGTGGACCTCGGCGCTTTCGTCAACGCGTTGTTCGCCATCTGCGTGATGATTTTTGCCGCCGGAAAACTGCACCTGCACCCCACCGCCGCGCAATTGCTTGGCTTCAGCATGCTGTGCGCCGTAGGGGTGACGATCCATTACATGCTGATGTTCATGCTGGCGGCCATCAGTTTTTGGACGGTGCGTGCGCAAGGCATCGTGTGGGGATATTACAATCTATTCAACATCGCGCGGATGCCCGATGAAGTCTTCCGCGGCGCATTCAAGGCGGTGTTCACCTTTGCCCTGCCCATCCTGCTGGTGTCCAACGTGCCCACGCGGGTGCTGGCGGATAAACTGCAATCGCCATTCTGGTGGATGTTGCTGCTGGCACTCGGAGCCGCCTGGGCGGTGCTTTCCGAATGGTTCTGGAGATTTTCCTTGAGCCGTTATACGAGTGCCAGCACATAGATCGGCACACTAGTAGGAGACTGAAACCTGCCAGGCATTGGTCCGCACTTGAAATTGAGGGTCTTTCTGATCGCGAGGGCCTGGACCAAAAAAGTCCGACTGGCGGTGGCTGCCAACGACCTTTCCCCACGTCCAAACCTCGCCATCACGCGTGAGAATGATGCCAATGTCGTCTCCTCCGGCGGTGTAGGCGGCAACATCCTTTTGCAGGTTAAGTTTTCGAATTTTTATGGGTTTATATTCCGACGCCGGTCTGATCATCCGGTATTCCGAAGCATCCAACGCCCAAAGTGAACCATCCTTCTTCTGAAGGATGTGATAATAACACACGGCGCTGGCGGCGGCGTTGCATGGTCAAGGCGTTGGCCGAGACATTTCGCGCCGTCCGGCACAGCCAGCCCGGAAGAATGGTTTTATCGCCCAGCGATGCCGCCTTGCGCGCCAGGATGACAAAGACCGCCTGGGTGACCTCCTCAGCCAAATGAGCGTCATGCACCTGTCGCAGCGCAACCGAATAGACAAGATTGACATGGCGGTTCGCGAGCGCGGCAAATGCCGGCTCCGAACTGTTGCGGGCGTAATCCCGCACCAATTCCATGTCATCGGTGATCATTCACCAATACATTTACGCAAAGCGCAAAAAGGGACAGTCATTTTTGCGTGCTACGTCGCATGCGGATTCGAAGCTCAAGTCCCTGGAGAAATTTCAACAGCTTTGGCTGGCTCGTCATTTTTATGGCTTTGCGGCATTCCCGGCTCGCCCCGCGAGAATTTCCGGTTTTATAAAGACTGCTGGCCAGCCATGACCTCGCCTTCGCCTCCTGCTTTCTGTTTAGACCACATCGGATGGCCTTTCTATACCATGGAATCGCTTCTACCTCCCGGCTGTTGTTATCATGAAACAACCCCAGTTGGTAATAGGCCGCTGCCCTTTGCCTGGAATTTTTAGCGCTTTTTTGGGCTAAAAGCAGTTGAGTCAGGTTCCTGCGCATATGCGTCAATTATAAATCCTTCTCAATTTTGTAACAATCACCTGCTTGACTAATTGTAGGGTAATATCTTACGATACAGCAGATTTCTAGAAAGGCATCGTTATGATTAAAACATGTTTTTCGCGTTTAATGGGCGGTCTAATGGTTGCACTTGCGGCCATGGTTTGCACCCCTGCCCCGGCCCAGGTTCAAGATCCCATTTTCGGTGTCACGTTAGGCCCCGGCATCCGCATCGTTAGCCCGGCCAATCACCGTTTCTACCTGGCGCCTGCCGATGTGCCTGTCCTCATCTATACCCGGCCCGAAGTGCGCTTCACCAACGTTGAGGTTTATGCCAACGGCACGGATTTGGGCTCTGCCATCCACTTCGCCACCACCAACCGTTTATTTTATTCGACCCTTGCCAAGCCCGACGTGATGTCTCCGACCATTGCCAATCGGCTCGGTGGCCTTTGGTGCTTTGACTGGACGAATGTCCCGGCGGGTGCTTATGCCCTGACGGCGGTCGCCAGGGGCTTTCAGGAATTTGTTCCGACCATTCCCATCAACCGCACGTCCGCGCCGATCAATATCACCGTCTTGACCGGAGTCACTCCGCCGCAGCCGACAAATTACGTCAACATTTTCGCCACCGACCCGATCGCTATCGCAGGAACCAATGCCTCGTGGATTTGGCCGGGCCTGACCAATGACGTGCCCGCATGGAACAATTGGCCGCCAGCCACCTGGGGTTACTTCACGAATTGGGGACCCAAAGCCGCAGTCTTCACGGTGGTCCGCACCGGGGATGATTCCACCAACGAAGTGATCAACTATTCCATCGGCGGCACGGCAAGCAATGGCGTGGATTACGTAGCCCTGCCCGGTACTGTTAATATTTCCGCCGGCAGCCCATACGCCCAAATTCCCATCGTGCCGATCGATTGTGGCTCGAATAATGTCGCCCGGACCGTCGTTTTGACCATGGACCCGACCACGAATGAACCGGCGGATTATTTGGTCGGTGCTTATTCGAATGCCGAGGCCGTTATCCTGTATCATTGGCCGCGGCCGTTGCCGTGGATTTTGCCCGACGGCGCGTTCCACTTTAATACCAGCGGCCCGGATGGCTCATGGTTTGTGCTCCAAAATTCTCCAGACCTCGTGAACTGGACATGTATCAGCACCAACCAGGCGGTTGACGGCTCAGTTGATTTCATCGATGCCAATGCACCCGTCAATCCAACAGGATTCTACCAGATCATCCCACTGACCAACGCGCCGGCGGATTAGCGATTCGGATTGCGAAGTACGCAGTGTTTGAAACCGGTATTCTCCTGATTTTGTGGGGCGAGACTCCGTCGAGCCCTGATTAAGCCGCAGAGCGGCTTCCGATAATAGCCCGCAGTTTTAACTGCGGGTAAAACCAACTGCCGGTAAAGTCCCGAAGGGACGACTGATGCCCTTGAAACCAGGACACCACCACGAAATTCGTTGTCAAACTCATCTAATCTTTTATTCTCATTCTGGCGGGCCTGTAGCTCAATGGTTAGAGCAGAGGACTCATAATCCTTTGGTTCTCGGTTCGAGTCCGAGCGGGCCCACCATCCCCAAATCGTGTGATTTATGTGCCCACACCCCCGGCGCTAAAAAATGAATCCCAACGGGATTCCATCATTCAGCCCAGGGTTGCGCAGCTACCCTGGGTAAATTGTCCCCAATTTTTCTACCCCAACGGGGTTGAATCAATTCGATCAAACCATTTCAAGGCATTTTCACGCTTGCGGCTTTTTACAGCGTGGCCCAGTTTTGGGACGTAAGACAACGTTACATCCATGAGAACATTTATCCTTTTGATACTATCATGCGTGTCGGTGTTTGCGGGCGATACGGGAGTTAGTTCTTTCTCGACTGTGACGACTAACAACGCAGGAGCAATGTACATCGAGGATACTTACACGCGCGGAGGGCAAACCAATCTTATTCGGATGACAAAAATGGAAGGTGGCATCGCAACCCATCGGATCCAGAAATTTTATCACCATGGTGATCTTGTGGCCGTTGTTTCAGGATTGCCGGATTCGATTTCATTCAGTTCTAAGCCCAACTTACCATATACGGTCGAATTGGCCTTTTTACCGTCCAAGAATGTTCGTTGCCTGATCATCTTTGGACCAGGCTTTATAGACGGATTTTACCCAACGAACGGAGTTTATTACCCCGCACCTGATTCAGATCTTAAATGATTTCAAATGAGCCTGCGGTCTAACACCCCACCCTCACCGGCAAACCACTCCCCTCCTCCGGCGGAACATTCTTAAGCAACGGTTTGACTTTTTCCTCGATGATTTTTTCGCAGGCCGCCATTTCTTCCTGGCGCTGTTTCATATAGCCATCAGCGATGGCCTGCAAATCGTCAATGTTGTAGAGATAGACATTCTCGATAAAATTCACGTCGGGCGCGATGTCGCGCGGCACGGCAATATCAATGAGCAACAGCGGGCGGTGCTTCCGCAATTTCATGAGCTTCTCCACGCTGGCGGCGTCCAGGATATGATGCGGCGCGGAGGTGCTGCTGATGGCGATGTCTATCTTCGTCAACTCCCCTGCCCAATCGTCGAACGGCACGGCGCGCCCATTAAATTCCTTCGCCAGCGCTTCTGCGCGGTCCAGCGTGCGGCTGGCGATGACGATGTTCTTCGCCCCGCGCGAGACCAGCGCGCGCGCGACTTTCTCGCTGGTATCACCCGCGCCGATCACCAGTACGTTTCGGTCGGCCAGGGCGCTAAAAATCTTCTCCGCCAATTCGACGGCTACCGAGGCCACCGAAACACTGCCGCGCTGGATGCTCGTATGGGTGCGGATATGTTTGGCCGCGTTGAACGCGCGCTGAAAGGCCTTGTTCAATTTTGCACCGGTATGCTTGTGAGTGTGCGCCAACACGTAGGCGGCCTTGATCTGCCCCAGGATTTCCGTCTCGCCCAACACCATGGAATCCATCCCGCTGGCCACTTTGAACAAGTGTCTCAGGCTTTGCGGTTCGCCCAGCGCGTAGATCTCATCGCCAACCGCATCCTCAACCGCCCGCGCAGACCTTAGGAATTGTTTCAGTTCCGCAAATGCGCGCGCCGGCTCCAGCGGCGTCGCCGCGTAGATCTCCACGCGATTGCATGTAGAGAGGATGACCGCTTCATCCGCCAGGCCGGCTTTTCTCAATTGCGCCAGCGCCTCCGGGATCTGCGCATCGGGAAAAGCAAACCGCTCCCGCAGTTCAACAGGCGACGTATGGTGGCTCAGGCCGATGACGATGACGTTCATTGGTGATGCGCCGGGGAGATCAGGATGAATCCCCAAAAGGTGAGGAGGATGAAGGCGAAGCTGCCAACGACGCTCCATGCGAGCCGCCGCCCGCCCGGACCGAATTTCCAGCGCACGACCAGCAACGCCAGGTAAAACAGCCAGATACAGACCGAGTAATCAAGGAGCGGATCGAGATTGAAATAGACGCCGGACTTTTGCTTGAGCAACCATGGGCTGATGGCCAGTCCCGCCGTCAGCAGCACAAATCCGCAGATCAGCAGGCCATTCATTACCCGCTCCAGGCGTTGGATGGGCGGCAGCACCGAGAAGATCGCCCTCAGTTTGTGAAACTTCAGGTCGTGCTCCTGGGTCAAGAACATCGCCGCCGCCACCGCGCTGAACCCGAATGAGCCGATGGCCAGCAATACCAGCGCGGCGTGCAGGCTCGCCAGGCCGTTGGAAAAGTCCGGCTTTGGGCCGCGCACGTCCAGCGATGGCATCAGCGCAAAGACCCCCATCGCAAACAGCACCGGCGCGGCGAATGCGCCCAAAAACCGTAATCGCTGAAAAATTCCCAGGATGAGATAGGCAGCGACGATTGTCCATGAGATGAACGTCGTCGCTTCGTATAGATTATTGACGGGACAGGCGTTGATGGAAAAACCACGTTTGAACATGGCCGTGGTATGCAATACAAACGCGGCCATGAGCAGAAAATAGTTCACATGGTCATCCGTGCGAAATTCTTTTCGCCACAGAAATACCGAATAGGTCGCGCTCACGCCGTAGAAAATCACGGCGAGCAGAAAGAAATGGCGGTCGGTGAACCAGTTCACCGTAACAGGTTAAATCCGCAAGCGCGCAATGGAAATCCATTTCTTGCCTTTTAAGAAAGGCCATCTATCTTGCCTGAAAACGGGCATGAGTTATACCGCGCAATATCTTCAGTCAGAAAGCGCCGCGCAAGGGGTGGAGGTCATCGTATTGGTCAATTGCATGATCCAGGATGCCATCCGGTTGGGCGCCAGCGATCTGCACATCGAACCCTGGCAAAACTCCGTGGCCGTTCGCGCGCGCGTCAACGGCGTGCTCTGCGAAGTCGCCCACGTGCCGGCGGAGTTTTTGGACAAAATTTCCGCCCGCTTCAAGGTCATGGCCAACCTCGTGACCTACCAGGCCGGCATGCCGCAGGATGGCACCATCGTCACCGGCCCCGAACTGGAGCACGTCCAATTGCGCGTCTCCATTTTCCCGACCACCCGCGGCGAAAAAATCGTTGCGCGCTTGTTCGATCCCCGTGACCGCCGGTTCGATCTCGACGGCCTCGGCCTTGAGACCGATTCGCTGGATAAGCTCAAACACGTGCTCAAACGTACCAGCGGTTTGCTGTTGTTCACCGGCCCCACCGGTTCCGGCAAAACGAACACCATGTACTCGTCGCTCTGCCATATCATCCAGCGCGAAGGCTCGGCGGTGAGTGTCAGCACGGTGGAAGACCCGGTGGAGTTCAACCTGCCGATGATCAGCCAGACCCAGATCAATCCCGCCCAGGATTTCACTTACGCGCTCGCCCTCCGCAGTATTATGCGGCAGGACCCGGAGATCGTCATGGTCGGCGAGATCCGCGATCCTGAGACCGCCGCCATCGCCGTGCAGGCGGGGCTGACCGGCCATCTGGTCATCAGCACCATTCACTCGGGCGTTTCCGCCGGCGCTTTCACGCGCCTCATCAACATGGAGATCGAGCCGTTCATGCTGGCCTCCTCCATCCTCGGCGTGATGGGCATGCGCCTGGTCCGGCGGGTCTGCGAGCATTGCGCGCAGGTATATAACCCGGAACGAAGCATGTTAAAACTGGTGCCGCCTGAATTGATCCCCAGCTCGATCTTCCGCAAAGGCGCCGGTTGCGAACAATGCACCAGCACCGGTTATTCCGGGCGGCTGCCCGTCACCGAGTTGCTCGTCGTCAACGAACCCTTCCGCGAAGCCGTCCTGAAAAAAGTGCCGACGCGAAACTTGGAGGAAGTCGCCATTGAGAACGGCATGAAGACACTCTGGCAGAACGGCCTTGCTCGCGCTCTGGCCGGGCAAAGCTCCCTCGATGAAATCATCCGCGTGCTCGCCGCGGATATGATCTGATCATTTCGCCATCGGCCAGCCGGCCTTGACCATCGCTTTATAGCCGCCATCGAGCGAAAAAACATTGGTGTATCCCATCTTCTGCGCCGCATCGCAGGTCAGCGCCGAGCGGAATCCTCCGCCGCAATACATGATGATTTCCGCACCCTTATCCGGATACGTCGCTTCCAGGTCGCGTTCAAGGATGCCTTTGCCCAAATGTTTTGCCTCCACCGCATGGCCCGCCGCCCATTCATTATCCTCGCGCACGTCCAGCAGGACGGCCTTGGGATTTTTTCCCAGGCGTTCGCGTGCTTGCTCCAGGGAAAGCTCGTGGATGCGCGTTTTAGCGTCGGCGGTCAATTTAAGAAAACCGGGTGAATGATTCATGCCGCCAAATTAAATCCTGCCCCGCCGGGGTCAAATCAATTTGACCGCGCGGCGCAAAACGGTTTTACTGCTGCCATGAAATCGTTCGTTCCCTTGGCTTTACTGTCCGTCGCCTTTCTGGCCGGTTGTTCCACCACCGGGCAGAACCAAAACCATTTCTCCGGTTCCACTGCCCCTTCCCCAACGATCGCGACGCCTGATAATTCGCTGACCGCCAAAGTTGTGGACTATAATTCCGTCGGCCGCTTTGTCGTCCTGAGTTTTCCCGTCGGTGAGATGCCAAAGACTGGCGACACGCTCTTCCTCTATCGCGCGGGTTTGAAAGTCGGCCAGGTCAAAGTCACCGGCCCCCAGCGCAATACCAATACCGTCGCCGATCTCGTCGATGGCAACGCCCAGGTGGGCGATGAAGTGCGTAGTCAGTGATTTTTACGACTGAGGGTTTTGCCCTGAATCATTATTGTTGATGATATCAAGCTGGCATCCATTCCTCTGCGGCTGAAGGCCGCATCTATCGTAGCCGGGGGCAACGCCCCCGGAACAGACCCCCAAGAAGTTTTGCCCTGTAAGGGCAGTCCACTGCCCCTTCCTGTCATACCTCGCGAGGCAAATAAAAATGTTCTATTCCTCCGGCTTCTGTGACTTCTCGGTCATCGGCTTGACCGTTTTCGGCAACGCGTCTTTTTGGTAGGGCGAATGGAGGTTGAAATAGATGCCGCACATGGGACGCGGCTCGCCGCTTTCACTCAGGATGATTGTGACTCGCTTGTCCAACGCGATGCCATGCCGCATCCCTGCGCCGCGGTTCTCATAGGCCTTGATCGCCTTGACCATCAGCGATTGCAGCGAAGCCTCGAAATCCTCCGGCGTTTTGTCCACGCATACGATGTATTTGTCGTACACCTTGACGGCGGCGGAAATCTCGCGCTTGAACGTATCAATTGTCACAACTCCAAGATAAAAAATCCAAACGCGAAGGGAAGTCAATTTTCCGCGTTATCTTGATCTCAGCGCATTCGTCACGCAAATCCTTGCCTCTCGAACAGGTATCAACGTCCAACGATTTCCTCCCCCTCCCCCTTGATGAGGAAAATTCCCTCGAAAAAACCGCGTATTGAGCCTCTGAACCGGCTTGGATACTCGCGCGAGCGTCGTGGAGTGCGGCAGTCCTCTGCCGCCTTTGATCTTCAGACCACAACCATTGGATGTTGGGCGTTGAATGTTAAATGTTGAATGTTTCCAGGGATTCATGGAGAGGGACGGGTGAGATTTCCCCGAATGAAATTTCGCGCAATGAACCTCTGAACCTCCAATCTTCCACAGCAGAGCCGCCTGCTTCCTCCTTCTCCCCTCAACAGGGAGAAGGATTGAGGATGAGGAGTGAGACAACAGAAAGCCATGAATGCAGTCAGAAAATCGGCAATATTTCGGTTCATGGGGAGGGTGAAAAAACAGACAAGCTCACTCTTCTGTCTTGGATGCCTGTTTCTTTCGTTCCCCGAACAACGCCGTCCCGACCCGTACGATCGTCGAACCTTCCTCGATCGCGATCTCAAAGTCGCCGCTCATCCCCATGCTCAAATGCGGCAGCGGCGCTCCAAGGATTTGTTCGGCCTCGCCTTTTAACTCGCGCAGCCGCCGGAAGTACGCGCGTGATTTTTCCGCATCCACCGTATACGGGGGGATGGCCATCAATCCATGCACCTCGATCTTCGACAACGCATTCATCTCTTTCAATTCCTGGAGCAGCGCCTCCGGTTTGTACCCAAATTTGCTCGCCTCGCCCGCCACGTTGACTTCGAGCAAAATCGGCATCGTCTTCGCCGCCTGCTCGCATCGTTTGGAGATTTCGCGCGCCAGGTTCAAACTGTCCACGCTCTGGATCATTTCAAACAACTCCACCGCATCGCGGACTTTATTCGATTGCAGATGCCCGATGAAATGCCAGCGCGCTTTGCCGGGGCACAGCGGAATCTTCGCCTTGGCCTCTTGCACTTTGCTTTCACCAAAAAAAATCTGCCCGCAATCCAACGCCGCCTGGATCGTCTCCGCCGGGTGTGTCTTGGACACGGCCAGCAACTGGACAGCATCAACCGGTCGCCCCGCTCGCCGGCAGGCGGCGCGAATCCGTTGTTGAATCGAATCGATACTTTCGGCCAAACTCATGCACAAATCGTAAATCGTAAACCGTCAATCGTAAATGAACTACTGGCTTGTTAAATCTGAACCCGAGGCCTATGCGTGGGCACAACTCGTTAAAGACCGCAAAACCGCCTGGACGGGCGTGCGCAATTTCGCCGCGCGTAACAACCTGCGCGCCATGAAAAAAGGCGACCTCGTCTTCTTTTACCACAGCGTCGAGGAAAAATCCGTCGTCGGCCTGGCGCGCGTGGAAAAAGAAGCCTACCCGGACCCGACCGCAACCGAGGGCGATTGGTCCGCCGTGGAACTGGTTCCAGTCAAAGCCCTCGCCCAACCGGTCGCCTTGGCGCAAATCAAAGCCGACAAAGTCTTGCAAGAAATGCCGTTGGTAAAAATCGGGCGACTGTCAGTCTCACCGGTTGCTGCCCCCCAATTCTCACGATTGCTCGAATTGTCACAGACAACAATTTAACTGATGAAGAGATGTCCGTATTGTGGAAGGGAATATCCCGATGATGTGACTGTTTGCATCATTGACGGACACCCGTTGGATGTCCCTGCTCCCCGAAAGAAAATTAGCGGAATCTGGCGCGGTGCCTACGGATACGATAATGAACAATTTGCGAAAAAAATCGTTCCATTTACCCTCAAGCTCAAACAAGGATGGTTTGGTCATTTTACCGGCAGCGTGGTCGAAGATCCGGTCGGAATGCCAGGAACCGGTACTATTGATGACTATTTTGGCTGGCCAACCATTGAGTTCACCAAACAGATGCCGGTTTCTTATACAACTTCCCCGGAAGGCAAACTGATCACGTTGCGCGAATGGATCGTCATGCAGGGTGCAGAGTGTAAAAATGATCTGCCCGGACCACCTATCTCTTATGAGGGCGACTTTCTCGATAACAATCGAATGCAAGGCACCTGGATTATCTGGCCAAGGCCGATTTTATTGTCCGATGGCCGAAGAACAAGCACCGGGAAAGCAACCGGACCCTGGTGTGCTGAATACATTACTTCTGACCTTAATGCAGCACCGACAGGCGGACCTCAACAACCCTGGTTCGAGAAAGAATTATTGTTTTTTCGGCCGGAAGCGGATCCTGACTTTAAGTTATTGGCAACATTTACTGTTATGGACGCAAACAAAATCTTGAAACGATTTGAAATAGAACAAATCAGGTTTGGAATCTGCCGCAATGCCGCTGCTACACGCCGGATCAGAGGTCGGTATGCAAGACTGATTGAGATTTACGTCCATCAAGATGACAAAGACAAAGCCTCGGCGATCATCGGCGAAGACTTGCAGGTCTAGTCCCCGACCGCCGAAAATTTATTCCCCCTTTACGTTCTTTCGTGTCTTTCGGGTGTTTCGTGGTTAAATTCAACAAGTGGCAACCGATATCAAATCGCTCACGCGCGAAGAACTGGAGTCCCAATTCAAGGATTGGGGCCAGCCGGCCTATCGCGTGACCCAATTGCTCGACTGGCTTTATGTCCAGCGCGCCATCGATTGGGATGCCATGACCAATCTGCCCAAAAATTTGCGCGACAAATTGCGTGAGAATTTTTCACTCCAAAACCTTGAACTCGCCCGCAAACAGGGCTCGCACGACACCACCCAAAAATTTCTTTGGAAACTCGCCGATGGCCAGTTCATTGAGAGCGTGCTCATCCCCGCTAATCCCGCCCTCTACGGCGAGGACAGCGACCGCCATACCCTTTGTATCTCCACCCAGGTCGGTTGCGCCTACGGCTGCAAATTTTGCGCCAGCGGGCTCGAAGGCTGGAAACGCAACCTGCTTCCCCACGAAATCGTCGAGCAGATCCTTTCCGTCGAACGTACCGCGGCCAAAGCTCCACCGGCAGGATCCCAGTCCGCCCCCCGCGTCGTTGATAATATCGTCGTTATGGGCATGGGCGAGCCTCTGGCCAATTATGATAACCTGCTGCAGGCCCTGAAGATCCTAAACGCCCCCTGGGGTGGCGGCATTGGCGCACGCAAGATCACCATTTCCACCAGCGGCCTGGTGCCGCAGATCCGCAGACTGGCAGATGAGCCGTTGCAATTCCGCCTCGCCATTTCCCTGCATGGCGCCACCGATGAAGTCCGCAACCGGATCATGCCGGTGAACAAAAAATATCCGCTCAAGGAGCTCGCCGCCGCCTGCGAGGATTATCAGGACAAAAAAGGACGCATGATCACCTTCGAATACATTTTGATCGCGGGCGTCAACGATTCAATCGAGCAGGCCAAACCGCTCGCCGCGCTCGCCAAAAAACTTTTCGCCAAGGTCAACCTCATTCCCTACAACAAAGTCGAAGGCCTGCCCTGGAAACGCCCTTTCGAAGATGTTTGCGAAAAATTTCTCGCCGCGCTTCAAAAACAAAAAGTCCCCGCGACCCTCCGCCGCGAAAAAGGCCACGACATCGACGCCGCCTGCGGGCAGTTGCGCTTGAAGACCGAACGGGAATTGGCCGTCAACTGAATTTATCAATTGGCCCCGGGCTTGCGCCGGTAAATCAAAAGACAATCGCCTTTCCCGTCGGCGCTTTTGGCGTCATCACCCCAAACGCTTACGATCTTTCCGTTGACCTTGCGGACGACTCCGATCCGGTCGTAATTGTGGGCCGCATATTCGCCCGCCCAGTTCATGATCATATGGCTTGAATGCAGGTTCACCAGCCACGAAAGCCCGCTGGCCACGAACACAAGATACTCCGGTCGGTTCGCCTCGATTTCCCCGATCATTTCATGCTGCATTTTCAGCGCGTTGGGCTGCGGTTCCATCAATGCGTAGGTATAGATGTATCCGGTCGCGGAATGGCGGCGGGCGTAAAAATAAATCTCAGGCTCGGAACCCATGACGGCGACTTTTGCGTCCGGCGCGGTATTGTCGCGAAGCCAATCCCCCGCCACCTGCGCTGTTGTGAACGGGTTCGGATCGTAAATGCTTTGGCCGGCCTGGGCGGCGGAAAGCTCGAAAAAATATTGCGATTGATAAGTTACCGCCCAGGCCAAGATCAGTCCGAACAAGATCACCGGCAAACTCCGGAAAACGTCCTGAAACTTTGGAGATCGCCATGCCTCTTGCAGCGCGGCCACCCCCATTCCCACCATGATTGCGAATGCCGGCAGCAACAGAATAAAATAGTGGTTGCGGAAATAGTATCCCGTTGACGTGGCGCCGAAAGAAAACAGCCAAAAAACCACTAGAAATATCGCTGGCCTTCGCAACCTCTTGTTGAATGCCGCCAGGATCAATCCGATGGCCGCCAGCGCCCAGAATCCACATGAAAAATAAAAGGTTTGTTGCACGTGTCCCACCAACAGTTCGACCCCTTCCAAAAGCGGTAGCGACGTGGCATACCACCGGGCGTAAGTGAACGTCCAGAACCAAAAACGAAAAAAGTCACCGGCGACCAGGCACGTGAGGCAGACCATGGCGAACGGCAAAAACACTCCTCCCGCAAAGGCCAACCCCCTCATCAAAAATGTTTTCGTTAGAATGTTTCTGTTTTTCACTCCATCCCAAATAAGAAAAAGCCCGCCGAAGAAAACGAAGAACAGCCCCTGTTGTTTCATGACAAATGCCAGTCCGTACAGCAGCCCGCTGACGAACAGGAAATGATTCGATTTTTTCTCCTGCGCCGCCAGCAACACAATCGTCGCCGGCACGGCAAATAACACCACAAAATGGTTCGCGTGCGCCGCCAGCCCATAAATCAATGGACTCATCGACATCACCCCGTAGCTTGCGCAGGCTGCCAGGCCTCCGATTGTGCCGCATAACTTTCGCCCGAGCAGAAACATAAAAACGATCGTCAAGCTGTTGGCCACGATCAAGGTCAGGTGGATGCCCCGGATAGTTTGCCCAAAAACCGCCATCCCCGCCGCGTAGGCATAGTACGTCCCCGGCAATTTCATGTTGTACGCCAGCTCATAGGGCGGAATGCCTTGCAGGATCAACTGCCCCGCGTAGGCATACTCTCCCTCATCACGCTCCAGGGGAATGTCCAAAAGCCGGAACCGGATGAACCCGACAAATATCAGCACCAGGAACACAACCACCCATGGCCAGATTTGAGCGGCCGGCTTCCGGATAGGCTCGGTTGCCACAGGTTGATTGTCCATCCGCGCGAGCTTACAGCAACAAACAAAAAAATAAAGCCCGTGCATTTTCTTTGCTATGCATAAAAAGAGTTGTCCTGATTCGCCGAACCTCGCCTTTACGATAAGCGTTCGCACGCTGTTCCCTCTCCCCTCAACGGGGAGAGGGCTAGGGTGAGGGGTGAGACAACCAAAATACTCTCTACCCGATTTAACCATTTAACGCTTCCACCATTTCCCTTATATTACGCTCGTGATTGCCCTTCTTGATTACGGCTCCGGCAACCTGCGCAGCGTCCATAAAGCGCTCCTCAAGGTTGGCGGGGACGTGCGCATCGCCAAATCGCCTGATGAGATCGGCGACGCCCGCGCCATGGTCCTGCCCGGTGTCGGCGCCTTCGACGATTGCATCAACGCCATGCGCAAACAGGAACTGCTTGGTGCGGCACAAAAATTTATCGAGAGCGGAAAACCGTTTCTCGGCATCTGCGTCGGCTACCAGGCGCTCTTCGAAAAAAGTGAGGAGTTCAACTCCTGCGCCGCCGGCCTGGGCGTCTTCAAGGGCAGTGTCGTCCGCTTCTCCGAAAAACCCGGCCTGAAAATCCCCCAGATCGGATGGAACCAGATCGAGATCACCCGGCCCGATTGCCCGCTCTTCCGCGATGTCAAAAGCGGCAGCTACGTTTATTTCGTCCACAGCTTTTATCCACAACCGGCGGATAAGAGCATCATCGCCACCCAAACCGAATATGGCGGGACTTTCGCCTCCGCCATCTGGCGCGACAACGTCTTCGCCACCCAATTCCATCCCGAAAAAAGCCAGCGCATCGGCCTCCAACTGCTCAGAAATTTTGTCGAGCTGGCAAAATAATTTGGTCCCAACGCTCACATGCTTATTCCCTCGACAGCCATGGGCTTATTCCATATAAGACTTCCATGAAAATCAGGATGGTAATGGCATCGTCAGCATTGGTCTTCTCGCTGGTCTTTCTCTGTTCGTGCGTCAGTGTCGGAACTAAATTCCCCATTCCCACTGCAGACCAACTCGCTTTCGGCAAGATGACCGCCGACGAGGCTCTCGTAAAATTTGGACATCCGCGCGATTTCTGGTCCAAGACCACGACCAACGGAACCTATATCCTCTATACCTATATTTACGGCCAGGCCGACCTCAGCAAGGCCAGTTGGCGTATACTGTTACTGGAATTTAGAGATGGCGAACTGAACGGTTATATAGGTGCCAGCACTTTCAGTAATGATAAAACAAAATTCAACCCCGCTATCGTCAATCAATTAAAAGACGGCGTCGGCAAGTTGACTAGGGATGATGTCGTCAACCTGGTCGGCCAGCCCTCTGGTAAAGCCCTTTGCCCATCCATTTTGAAAGATTTCAAGGACTCCTGTGACAAGAACACAGAAATTTGGGGTTGGCTTATGAGTGATAATACCGATTTATGGATTAGGAGAGAAGGGAGCGTATCCGAATTACGCGTTGCCTTTGATGCCAACGGAAAAATCTCCGATGTTGAACTGATCCAAAATACGGACTAAAAATGATTTGCCCCACCCATAACTCCGAAGCCGTCGGCATCTGCTCTTACTGTGGCCGCGCCGTCTGCGCCCAATGCCCTAAACCCTCCGGCCCGCGTTTGGTTTGTTCAGATACCTGCGCCGCCGCGCTCGCCCAGGCCGACAAAGCCATGGAAACCATCCTGCAAAAGAGCGTCCAGAACACCCGCGCCAGCGCATTTTATTATTTTCTGTGCGCCGCCGGCTGTGCTGCGGGCGCGGTCGGCGCAAATTTCTATTTCCATGTGCCTTTTCTCACCTGGTTTATGGGCGGCTGCAGCGTCCTCTTTGCCATCGCCGGATTTTGGTACCTGCGTATCGCCAGGAAACAATCCTGAAACCACGCCTGGCCGATCCGCGTCTACTGGTTGGAACAAGCAAAAATTGCGTTTCCGCCCCTGCCCGCTCCGCTACAATAAAGCCAGTCCCGGCGCATGAAACCGACACCTCAAGAAATCATCCCGACACGCAAAAGCCTGCTCGGTCGGATAAAGGATTGGGACGACCATGAAAGCTGGCGCGAGTTCTTCGGCGTCTACCGCAAATTGATCTTCAGTTACGCCATCAAGTCCGGGCTTTCGGAACAGGAATCGGAAGACGTCGTGCAGGAAACGATCATTTCCGTCGCCAAAACCATCAAGGAATTCCAGTACGATCCCAAACGCTGCAGCTTCAAAAGCTGGCTGCGGCACCTCGCACAAAAACGCATTGCCGATTGTTACCGCAAACGCTCGCGCGAAACCTTGATGGAAAACGCCGCCACGGACCAGACCGGCCGCACGCCCGTCATTGAACGCGTGCCGGACACCCAGGCCGCAAATCTGGACACTATCTGGGAAGCCGAATGG
>Ga0206942_1194_pt1 | contig 17332 bp, 15 predicted proteins | sample Alteio_BWOrgHeat_6_FD_153253 | JGI IMG/M metagenome (GOLD analysis project Ga0206942, IMG submission 153253) | Enriched cells from forest soil in Barre Woods Harvard Forest LTER site, Petersham, Massachusetts, United States -... | ecosystem: Environmental > Terrestrial > Soil > Temperate forest > O... | reverse complement strand
GTTGCTATACATTAATCATATAGAGGTCGCTTTACTCGTCACATAAGTAACTTATTGATTTTAAATATATTTATTGTATTTCTGGCGTTTGATTCTACTTCCTCGTCACATAAGATCGGCTGACCTATCAAGCCCAGAAAGGGGCATATTTTGCATACTTTTTAGACTTGCTCATGTCATCATGAACTTTAATCAAGCCCGATTCTATCGTGTCTGCAATAATCCGAGATATCGTTGAATAGCTTTTTTTACTGACATTAAATCTTTCCCTTAGACTTTTGTTTGTCATAAATTCACCTGAAACATATCTCAATGCACAATGCTGAAAACAAGCCCTAACCTTATCATTCTTCTCCATAGATTTAAGTGCTTTATGTGCATAAAGCACCGCTCTCAGAAAACGATCACCTTTAATAAAGTTTGGAGCAGGCAACTGATAGGCCTCAACAGAGCCAATAGTTTTATCTATCCCAGATCCACGTTCTTCACATAAACGCATCCGACGCATCATTTTTGCAAGTAGCTCATTTCTTGACTCAGGACTAGAATCAATAAAACGTAATGTATCAATCAAGGGCGACCCTGGGTTGGTGATTTCTATTCTTTCATCAAAAATTTCCACCATTGGGCCAGCGCCATTAATATGAAAATCTTGATGCATCAACGCGTTAATCACCAGTTCTCGAACTGCAACCTCTGGGAACACCTTTATTTCTTTCCTGAAAACCTGCCCCAGTTCTTCACTGTGCGGTAATTGATCATTAATATAATCAATCGCCTCCTGAATTCCAGTCGCGTACCCTTTTGTAATTACTTTCTCTTTAACTGTTTCGAGTTTACTTGAGCCTTTATAAATAATAATGCGAATAGATTTTCTGGAAATATTTTCAAAATCGTCCAAATTTTTAGCAAACAAAATTGCGCCTAAATTTAAAATGTTAAAATGCTTCCCGCTTTTTTTAATAAATTTTTCTTCCTCAAACTTATCAAGGACTGACGCCATATTGGATGGTGGAATTAATTTCATCAAATCGTAATAGGTGGAAAAATTAAGAAGTTGAAATACATCATCGCTATTAACATTTTTCAGCGAAACATCTTTTTCAAAATCTACGTGTTTTCCTTTTTGCCAAATCTTCCTTTCCTTCTCAGGGTAATCATCCAATTTTTTCTTATAGGAGCCCACCCTAATAAATGCAGCCCCCTTGAATGCAACTGGTTTGTTATGAGCAGGATCAATAATAAACATTACGATATGCTTATCATCAATAGTCGATTCTACAATTTTGAAATCAATTCTGGGATTCAATAATCTCGCTAACCAATTCTCCAATTCTTCATTGCCAATCTTGGATTGTTTGGGTCGAAAAGCTGTTCCAACTACCTCATGTGTTTTATCTGCAATGCCAAAAACTAAGTAGGCATATGGTTTATCATGCAAACATGCGGCATTTGAAAGCGCTGAGATATATTCACCCATTACGTCAGGATCAATGTTGTTTTTCTTAAACTCAAACCACTCAGTCTCTGTTGGCTGACTGCATAGCCCATTAAGAAGATGCGCAAATTCCAAGTTATCCATTTTAGAATCCATAAAAGTCATGCTGCTGTTAGGACTGAACACTCTCCAATATGCTAATTTCATCAACATCTAAAATAATCTTATCAGAGACTGCAATTCTACCGTAATAATCCATACAAACAAAAACAAAAAGAATCTTTTCGCCGGAAATTCTACCTATTGACATGTTTTTCGGATAATTATAAGATTCATTAACTTACCGAAAAACTAGGGAATGCCAAAGAATATGAGAACATACGGACTTGGCTCAGTTGAAGAACAAGCAAACTTATATGGATCACTCGTCCAGAGCGGATTAAATAAGATTGTCGATCTCAAAAAGTATATTAACCAGCCAGAATACGAAAAAAGGGTTAAAACATACACTCTAGCTGATGTTGAGCGCATTACTGATATCCCAAGAAATACTATACGGGAGAAAGAAAAATCAGGTCAACTTTTTTACTCTGAAGACTCTGCACTTAATAAATCAACAGCCCTGAACCTTAAAAAAGAATACTCCCTGCAAGATATCCAACTTATCAGGAAATTATTTAATAAAGGTTTTTTTAACGGCTCTGTTGAACGCCCACGTGATTTACAGCCAATCATTTTATCCATGGGAATGTTCAAAGGTGGTGTGGGCAAAACAGTTCACGCCACGCACCTTGCTGCTCACCTTGCAATAAATGGATTAAATGTATTACTTGGTGATTTAGATCCACAAGCATCAGCTACTTTTATGTTTGGTTATATACCAGGCATCGACATAAATGCAGATAAATCTATTCTAACTGCCCTAACAGAGAACCCTGAAGATATCCGTAATGTTATAAGACCAACTCATTATCACGGTCTGGATATCATAACTTCCGGCTTGGAATTACAAGCCGCGGATATTGCCTTACCCAATTTTAATCTGAACAATGCTGACCGACTAGGGTCTCCCCTATTACGCTTGAAAAAAGCACTGAAGCTCGTTCCGCAATATGATGTAATCATCTTGGACTGCGCGCCCAATCATGCAGCCACAACAATGAATGCCTTAACAGCTTCAGACGCCATCATTATTCCGATAACTCCTTCTATGGTCGCCTATGGAAGTTCCGTTCAGTTCTTACAAACACTGGGGGAATTGGCGGAAAGTCTACTCTCTTTTCAAAATAATAAGGCAGAAAACAGTGGTTCAGTAGCTGAGAAAGAACTGGTTGAGTCATGCTACAACAAACTGTTTAGAGTTCTAATTACGAATGATTCTGGTGATAACGAATCCAGAGATGTCAGTGCAGCAATCAAAAGCTTATATGGCGAGCTGGTTCTGCCTAGACCAATGATAAACACTATCGCACTTTCAAGAGCATCTAACGATATAGGATTACTCTACGATTTAAAGCGATCTGATGTAAGAGGATCAAAAGAGTCCTTTGATAGAGGTTTATTTTGCATGAAAGAAGTCAACGACGACATTCTAAAATTAATTGCATCTATATGGGGTATTTCTTATGGCAAATCAACTTACTGAAAAAAGAAAACGCCCACTTAGTCCATTACAAGCACTAACGGCAGGAGCACCTACTCCCAAGTTTGACTTGCCCGTTTCCTCAACTCCGAAAAAAACTGTGCTCGAAAATAGCATGATGGTCTCACATACTCAGTTAACCAAGGAAACGCATTCAAATTTAAAGTATATAAAGCCACACAAAATATGTAATTGGAAATATAAAGATCGTTCTCCAGTTGATAGAGGCGACATAGAAACTTTAGCGAAAAGTCTAAAGGAGAACGGTCAAGCACAGCCTTGCGTCGTCAGACCCCTATTAAACAACGAGCAGTATGATTACGAATTAGTCATCGGCGAAAGACGACACCTAGCTGCCACATCCGTTGGTATTGATCTATTGGTCATGATAGAAAATTTATCTGATACAGAAGCAGCTATAAAACAAATTATTGAAAACCAAGATAGAAAAGATTTATCTGAATACTCTATCGGGATGAGCTATGCAAAGCTAATAGAAAATAACATCATAACTACAAAAGACCTCGAAGAGAGATTAAACCAAACTAAGTTGCAAATTAATCGGCTATTATCATTTAGCAAAGTTCCAAAAGAAATTTGGGATGCTATTGAAGACCCCTCTAATATTTCAGCCAGAACCGCCACTGAATTAAGAGCGTTATGTAATAAAGGGCCTGAGTATATTAATGCAATTATTCTATTAGCTAAAAAAATTAGCTCTGGCAAAATTGGTTCTACAAACCTTCCTAAAGAAGTAGAACAAATTATAAAGGGTGCAAGTGAAAACACATCTTCCGCAGTTGAGATAAAAAGCAATAATGGAAGACATTTATTTACTTGGCGCCGAGATTCAAACAATCAAATCTCTATCAGCTTCCCTAAAGATATTAGGGACATAATGGACAAAGCAAGTCTTGAGGAGTCTATAAAGAGGGAAATTGAGATTCAGTTAAATAACACAGCAAGTATCCGTACGGATACTGATGGTTAAATTAGAGTATCCGTACGGATACTCTAAAACAAAAAACCCATCTATTTTTGATAGATGGGTCTTATGTAAAACGGTGTAAGTGTTTAGAGCGAAACAGAAAGAACGAACCAAAAAAGGATGAACCGAGTCCGTCTTTACTACCTGCTTCCTACTACTAATAGGATCCAGATAATGACAGTATAGATGAGAGATCTCCTCGGTTCAAGGTGATTTATTGCTTAGAAAAGGAGATTACTATGCTTGTCAAAGCATGTGATGCTATAGATATTTTGGAATTAAACAAGAAAAAGGAATACACCTTAACTGCTACATGTATTCTTGAAAGTGTATTAACAAACCCCAATTTAAACGCTCAGACTGTCAAACTCTGGCAAATTCTATTTAACAGAGCAAGATTCCATTCTAATTTAAAAGTTGATATATCCTATAATGAGCTAGCCAAAAAGCTTCATCGATCCTGCAGATCAATATCGCGATATGTTAGAACGTTAGTTCAGGAAGGATATTTATTAGTTGATGAAAACTTCAGTAATGACGGTAGCCAACGACCAAATACGCTATATATTAGAATTCCAAGTGTTGTGGTTGAAGAAGTAAAAAACAAGAAGGATCGAGTGGTCAATAAAGCCTCTTTTAGTTCTATTGATTCTGGTGTATTAGATACATACTCAATTGAAGGCAGTGAATCACCATCGAATTATCAGCATAATAAAATAGAAGATGAAATTAATTCAGTCGCAGCAGACTCTATGGATACCTCTTCTCAAACCCTATCCTCCCTTAAAAAGGATATAACAGTCAGCTCAATGACCATGGCATTGAATGACAAAATTGACGTGGGGGAGGACGACAAAAGTGACGTACATAAAGATAGTATTGAAAAAGCTATAATAAAAAACAACAATGTTGTTGATTCGATACATTCTGTCTCAAAAAGCATTTCAAGCTTTGAACCAACAGAGAAGGCTGACCAACAGATCAGTGATAATGTTCTACGTGAAACTGTAGATGATGCTCAGGACATTCAAGATCAGCAAGAAATCAACAATATGGAATCTGAGATAAGCTTACTTTACGTTAAGCTCAGTAAAGTGAAAAGCACTGAACAATCAACTATCTTTGATAAAATTCGAAGACTACAAGCAACCGTAACTACGATTAACGTACTCATGAAGCAAAGAAAACAAGCAAAAACGTTAGTTAACTCTAGTGCTACACTCCCCATAGGAATTCATAATTTTATTGATCTAACCATGGATTTTTCTAAAGTTACAGGCGAAAGAGAGTTATCCTTAGCCGAAATGGCTAGAATTAAAAGAACAATAGAAAAATCGCCTACCTATGCAAGCAATGCAAAGAATGTGTCTAACGAGATAATTTATGCTGTTCGTTTTGGTTCATTAAGAATAGCTCAAAATGGCGAGATACTCAGCATTACACATGCAGTTAGCATCGCCCTAAAGCTGCTACGAGAAAATCGTTGGGAAACACCCGCACCAATGAAACGGAAAGAGAAATCAAAGTATCATTTCAAAAAACGACAAACTATGCCTCAAAATGCTCATGGCATGTTGGAAAGTATACGAAGAGTAATAGCTGGTGGACAAAGTCTCAATACGATGCCTTCAGCATAATTAGGTATTAATATGGGTGGGTACGGCTTAAAATGCTATTATTCGCGGAGGGATGCAGAAGTATGAATCTTCTTTTTAAAAATTTAAGGTTGTTATTATTTTTTATATTTATGGCATGTGCACAAAATATTTTTGCTGCCGAACCTTTTTTTGGAAAGGCGAGCACGCTTCCTAATGGTGTTAAAAAACAAATGATTGGTCAATCATGGCGCCAGGGATGTCCAGTTGGTCTCGATCAACTTTCTTATCTCCAATTATCCTACTGGGGATTTGATAATAAGGTGCACATCGGGGAACTTGTTGTGCATCAACAGGTAGCTCGGGAAATAATAGAAATTTTCAAACAATTATATGCGGCTCATTTTCCTATCGAAAAGATGATACTTCCTGAAAAATTAGTAAAAAACAAAAAATTCAATACTCCTGTGGACATGATGAATTATGTTGAAGCTGCAGATGATACTTCTGCTTTCTTTTGCCGTATTGATACCCAAAGTCCTCAAAAACAATCTCCACATAGTTTTGGGATAGCTATTGATATCAACCCTTTTTATAATCCTTCTATTATCTATCAAGGAAAAACTGAACCTGCGGCAGCAGGTAAGTATCTTGATCGCAATATTTCTCATATGGGAATGATCAAAGAGGGCGATCGAGTTTTTAATAGTTTTCTTGATCGCGGTTGGATCTGGGATGGATTTTTTTCTAGTGGTGCAGATTATATGCACTTTAATAAAGTAACTTCACGTTATTACTCTGTCGAAAAACTTAAGTATAATCCACCCTCACAACGTATTTCAGGAATACCCGCTTGGTAAACAATTTGGATAACAAATTACAGGTGGAGTAGACCGGTTTAAGCAACTGCTTGAATTTGTAGAGTCGTATTTATCCGAAGACTTAGTAATCACTAAAAGATGTATTTCCGCGCACGGTTACGAAACTACAGTAAGAATTAAGCGCAGAATTTAGTAAAAAAGAAGAACCGATCAGATCATGATTTATCCACTTTTAGAAATTTAATATATAAAAATAGCTTTTTTCAAGTTATGATAATCGCTATTAATATCAAGTTTATGCATGGATAGATGACGGTTTTAAGGAATTAAAAATAGTCATGGATGAACAAATACAAAGCAAATGCAATATCAATTAGGAAATGCAGATATGACTATTTTTGACCCCAAGCCACCCTGTTTTTATCATCCGATAAAAGTGGTATTTTTGGATGATAATCGAAATTTTTTAGATACCTTAGAATTAGAATTCAGTTCTCAAGTTAATATGTCAATGTTCACGAATCATGATGAAGCATTGCACATGATTGATAGCTATAGTGAAAGTGATGCTATCCAATCAGTTCATCAATTAACAAATAATATTAATGCGGATACTACTACAGACCGTGTTGTTGATTTCAGCATAAATAAGATGTTGAGTGTCATTTATGATCAAGCGCGTTTTAATACTGCCGCTGTCGTTGTTGTTGATTATGAAATGCCGAATATGAATGGAATAGAGTTTTGTAAAAAACTTGGAAATAGGAATGTTTTTAAAATCATACTTACGGCACAAGCAGATAAAGATATTGCAATTAAAGCGTTTAACGATGGGGTCATTGATAAATTTATACTTAAGACAAGCGAAAATTTATATCAAGAACTTACTACGGCTATCCAAGAATTAACAATGCGTTATTTTAAAGAATTTTCTCGATTAATAACAAATAGTCATGATAGTTCACTTAAATTAGTCTTTGAAAGCGAAGCATACCAACAATTATTTCAACAAGTTTATTCACATTCTCAAGCAGTAGAATATTATCTCATCGATAATTCAGGTGGCTTTCTTTTCTTAGATAAGAATGCCACCCCTACTTGGCTAATCATCCGTCACATTACAGAGCTTGATGAACAGCTTTCTTTATTGGAAGGGTATGATGCGCAGGATTCATTAATTTCAGCTATTCAAGGAAAAGAAAAAATATTATTTCTTTTCTCGGAAGATGAATACAAAAAACCTATATCTGATTGGCCTGATTACTTGGTTGAAGCAAAAAAACTAAATGAAGAATATTATTATAGTATTGTTAATAAGAAACTAACTGATTTTATCCAATGGGATAAAATCGTGCCGTATTTCAAAGAAACGTCTAATGTCAATAAATTTACTACCATGAATAATCAGATTGCTTATTAATAGATAGGACAAATCAAGTGGATGAAAATATTTATCAACGCGCGGAAAAATTTTTGCCTTGGAATCTGCAACATAGTGTTTTAAATAGCACAATATTTCCTTATTGGTCTACCGAAGCTTTATACTATTTCCAAGATAACACTAAAGAAAAAGTATTTTTGAAAGTAGATTATAACACAGGGAAAAAAGAAGTTCTTTTTCCGGTGAAAAATTTACTAGAAGCCATTTCTTTTCAATTACACCAACAAATTGATTTTTCGCAATTACCATTAGACAAATTTTCAGTTCAAGAGAATCCAAGATGTTTAGAATTCTCTTTGCATAAAAAAAAGTGGCGGTATGACGTAGAGAAAAATATTTGCATACAAGAAGTAGATGAACCCAACGATTGTTTAATATCACCTAACAAAAATCTGTCGCTAGGAATAAAAAATCACAATCTTATTTTAACTGATATGGTTTCCTGTGACCAGATTGAATTAACCAGTGATGGTAAAGCATATTATGATTATGCTGCTTCTCCTGAAACAAATACACGTGCAGTTTCACAACGTTTAGACGGTAGTATACAACGCCCTGTTGCAATCTGGTCATCAGACTCAAATAAAATAGTGACGCATAAATTAGACCAAAGAAATGTTAAAGAACTACATATTTTGCAAAACGCTCCTAGCGAAAGTCAACGCCCAGTAGCCCATGTATATAAAATGTCATTTTCAGGAGATGAGCACTTACCACTAGCTGAGTTAATTGTAATTGACGTAACAACTAAAAGAATAACAACATTAAAAACTGATCCGCTTTTATCTCCTTATTTAACACCTATTGAATTTAAGTGGGTTTGGTGGAGTGAAGATAGCAAAAAAGTATATTTTATAAAGGAATCACGTGCTTCAAAAGAATTTGTATTATTTGTTGCTGATGCAAATACTGGAGAAATTAAGAAATTAGTTACTGAAAAAACTAATAAAACATATGTTGAGCCGAGCCAATTATTCTTATGGCCTCGACAAATACTCGTATTAGAAGAAACAAAAGAAATTGTTTGGTTATCAGAGCGAAGCGGATATTCTCATTTATATTTGTATGACATGGAAAATGGTTCTCCTAAAATAATTACGCAAGGCGAGTGGGGCGTAAGAGAAGTACATTTTTATGATGCAAAAGAAAATTGGCTTTATTTTACAGCTTGCGGATACGATACAAATATAGATCCTTATTATAAATTCCTCTTCCGCTGTCATTTAGATGGATCGGAATTGGAATGTATTACCGAGGAAAAAGCTCATCATACAATATGTTTTTCTCCTTCAATGAATTGTTTTTTAGATACGTATTCTACGATCAATACAGCGCCAGTAACTGTATTAAAAACGATGGCGGGGAAAACAATTTCTCATCTTGAAACGGCAGATATTGAAGGGTTGTCAAAGTTAAATTGGGTTCCTCCGCAACGTTTTTGTGTGAAGGCACGGGACGGAGTGAATGATATTTATGGGAACTTATACTTTCCTTCATATTATGACAAAAATAAAATTTATCCTATTATCGATCATATTTATCCTGGGCCACAAGTTTATAGGACACAACCTTATTTTAATTTATATGGCCTTATATTTCGATCTGCTTGGACTGCCCAAGCATTAGCAGAACTAGGATTCATTGTCATACACGTTGATGGCTTAGGTACGCCAGGTAGATCAAAAGAATTTCATGATGCAACATATCGAAATATGAGTGATTGTGGTATTGAGGATCATGTTGTTGCAATCAAACAGCTTGCCTCCATTTACCCAATTAATTTAGAAAAAGTAGGGATTACGGGTTTTTCTGGAGGCGGTTACGCCGCTGTTCGTGCAATGCTTTTATATCCAGACTTCTACAAAGTTGGAGTAGCGGCCGCAGGCAATCATGATTTACGATGCTATCCTGCTAGTTATGGGGAAAAATATAATAGTCTTGATGTGAGCACATATGAATATCAAAGTAATTCCTACTTGGCAGAAAAGCTAGAAGGAAAACTATTACTTATTCATGGTGAAATGGATGATAATGTTCACCTTTGCGCAACCATGCAATTAGCAGATGCATTCATAAAGCATAATAAGGATTTTGATATGTTGATTATGCCTAACCAAAATCATAGGTCTACATTCGATCATCCTTATTATATTCGTCGCCAGTGGGACTATTTAGTCAATTATCTTTTAGGGGAAATACCACCCAAAAACAAACACCTTACTTCTCCTATACCATTAGAATTTCCACAAATAATTGACTGGTAATAAAATGAATTTTAATTGGAATATAAGGTTAGGAAGAATTAGTATTACTTTTGGTATATTAATATTTCTTTTTGCTACTTTATCTGCTCAAGCAGATCAAGACAGAGATGCGATTAGAATTCCACTTCAAGCAGCAAATATTTTTTTTGATCCTAGTGGTGTTCAGGATACACAAAGTTTGCTTGTATCACGGCAAATTAATTGTCAACTTGTTCGTAATCAAGGATATTTTTCTGAACTAGAAGCAGCTGAATCAATTAAATATACCTCACCGAAGGAAATCGTTTTTAAAATAAGCAGTAAAGCTAAGTTTCACGATGGATCCCAAGTTACAGCAAATGATGTTTTAGCAAGCTTTAACTACATAAGAAAATCACGACATGTTTTTCAAAATCTTTTTTCTTGGGTTGATAAAATTAAAATATATAATGATAAAACAATTATTTTATGTCTTAAAAAAGAATCGCCCCAGTTTTTAAAAGTATTATCATCAACAAATTTCCCTATTTTTAAAAAAGAATTTTTAGAGAGAGCAGAAAAAAATCCTGCATTATGGAAAATGCCGCTTGGGTGTGGTGGCTATAAGGTTTCTGAATTTACTGATAACAGCATTAAATTACAACCAATTAATCAAGGCCTTCCTATAATTTTTGATTTAAATAAAACTAATCAGCTAAATGCTTCTGACATGAAAAATTACGATATTGTCAGTATAAATGTTATTGGGAATTCTAAAGAATTGAATAATTTTAATATATTAAATATTTATGACCCAATGCAATATTATTTAGCTTTGAATTCCAAGAGTAAATTTTGGAAAAATAAATATGAACGTTGTAAGTTCTTACACGATATTGATATCAAAAAACTGTTAGTGTCTTATGGAGAACCTGCTATAGAAGCCATTGATTTTTTTCCTAAGGGGACGCTTGGTTATAGCTCTAAGGGAGATTTTAATAGTGTAATATCTGCTCTTTCGAAAAAATCAAAGAATTACACAGAGTTAACACAAAAAGAAACCTTTTGTTTTGCATATTTATCCATGTCGATGCAGGAAAAATACAAGATAGAATACATAAATTCATTAAAAAAGATATATCCCAACATAGTAATGTATCCCATAAAAAGTACCAAAAACTTCGGAAAAGATTTTATTGACAGTAAATGCGATGCTTTTTTATTTGGGTGGAAAGCGAGCTATTATGATGGGTATGAATATTTAACAATGTTTGAAGATAAAAAAATTAATTTTTCCGGCATGTATTATAAAAGTTTATCTGAAAAGATTACACAAAGTCAGAATATCACTAATCTTAATAAAAGATCATTGGCTTACCAGACTATTGTAAATGAAATCGGAAGCTCTTGTGTGATCAGGCCACTTATTACTGTCCCTGTTAAAAAAGTATATATTAGGAAGAAAATTATAGCCACAGGCATAGGATTGGTTCCTACCCACTTGTATTATTTCGGAAACGTGACAAGACAGAGATTATGAAAAAATATAAAAATGACAAAGTAAAAATCCACTCTTTAATTGAGAATTTTTTTATTATTGCAACGCTTGCAATTTTAGTAGCAACATTTTCTATTGGAATATATTTTAATCAGTATGAGGAACAAGAAAAGCAAAAAAATAATTTGCAAAAAATTCATAAAATGCTTTCTCAATTAATTGTTCCTTCATTATTTATTTCAGATTTTTCCGAAGTAAGACGTCTTTTGTATATGGCTTCTGGAGAAGAAGAGACATTTTTAGTGATCGACAGAGAAGGCACAGTTGTAATGCCAGATTATAGCAAAAACATATTTTCTGATTTTGTATATAAATCTGTAAAATTAATTAAGGATTGCGAAAATGAAGGTTCAATCAATAAAGATATTTCTGGTAAAAAATATTTAATATATTGTTCAATTTTGAAGAATAATGACGTTGTTTCTCCCGGGAGAAAAGTTGGAATTCTACTAAGCTTTACAAATTATAAATTGTTTTCTTTCTCTCCTATCATTTTTTATTTCATTGCGGTAATAATAATTTTTTTCATGGCCTTGATATTTTTATTTAGAAGAATGCTGTACCGTAAATTATTAAAACCACTGGTAACATTGAAAGATAGTATATCGACCATTTCGATGGAAGGCATTCTGACGAGTTCTCATATAGTCGAAATAAAAGATGCACCAATGGAATTAGTTGAAATTAAAGAGGCATTTAAAAGACTCTTGTTAAATTTACAAGAAGAATATGGAAAGCGTATTAAAGCAGAACGAGCAAAGGCATTGCTTGATTTGGCTGCGCAGGTTGCGCATGATATTAGATCTCCATTAGCAGCTATCAATACTGCACTTCAGAATATGGCTTCAATTCCTGAGAAAATAAGAGTGATGATTAAAAATGCGGTTAGAAGAATAAACGATATTTCTAATAATTTATTAATGCAATCCAGAAGTAATAATGAAGAATATGAGGGTAATTACGCTAATATTGACGATATCTTTCCAGAATTGATATTTGTCGTTTTGGATAATATCGTTGCTGAAAAAAAATACGAATATTTTAAGAAACAAATCAATATTGAATTAGAGATTTCTGATTGTTCTTATAATTGCTTTTCTAATATTAATCAGGCTTCCTTTAAGCGAGTTTTATCTAATTTAATAAATAATGGCATCGAGGCAACTAAGTCAGGCGAATTCAAATGCCAAGTGCAACACGATGATGAATTAGTGGCCAAATGATGTAGACTACTGGCCACTTTGACGAGAATCGAGGTTGCCAATGGACTACAAGCATTTGACCGAGGAAGAAAGATATCAGATTGACGAGATGAAACGCGAGGATTTTTCACAAGCAGCCATTGCGAAAGTGTTAAATCGCTCTCCATCAACACTGAGCCGTGAGTTAAGTCGCAACAAAGGCGATCGTGGCTGGAGGCCAAGGCAAGCTCAACTTAAAGCAACGAAGCGCTTATCAGTACGAGGCTCAGCTAATGCAGGGCGAGCAAGTGATGCAGCGTGGGAGTTTGCAAAAAAGCAGTTGCACAATGAGCAATGGAGTCCAGAACAAATCACAGGGAACCTCCGACTGAAAAATCTGGAAAGCATTAGCCATGAGACAATCTATCAACGAATTTTAGAAGACAAAAAAAATGGCGGCACGCTATACACGCATTTACGTTGTAAAAAGAAGCGCAAGAAACGATATGGATCGGCCAAATCAACGCGTGGGGCTATTCCAAATCGAGTTGACATAGATCAACGACCAGCGATAGTTGAAAGCCGTACACGCATTGGTGACTGGGAAGGTGACACCATAATTGGCTCGCACACTGGTGGCGCAGTTATTACATCAATGGTAGAACGGAAAAGTCGCTACACATGTTTAACCAAAGCAAAAAATAAAACGACTACGGCTGTTATCAATAGCATTACCAATCAGATGCTACCTATTGCTGCTTTGATTCTCACTGTAACATTAGATAATGGAAGAGAATTTTCGCTGCATGAGATGATGTCAGCATTGCTTGATACGAAAGTGTTTTTTGCAAAGCCCTATCATTCATGGGAGCGCGGACTTAATGAAAATACTAACGGACTTGTTAGACAATACTTTCCAAAAGGAATTCCATTTGATAGCATCACCGACGAAGAATTACAAAATGTTGCTAAAAAATTAAATAATCGACCGCGTAAATGTTTAGGTTACAGAACACCATTTGAAGTATTTAGTAAATCATGTGAAAGACGGGGTGTTGCACTTCGTATTTGAATCGGCGTCAAATGGCTCTGTATTTATAAAACTTAAATGCAGTGACTCAAATATAGAAATTACAATAACAGATAATGGTTGCGGGATCCCAAAGGAAATTCTTCCTAAGGTAACAGACCACGGATTCAGTTTTGGTAAGAATAGCGGAGCTGGTTTTGGTTTATCATACGCAAAACAACAAATTGAAAAACTAAATGGTCAGTTGATTATTCACTCAGAAGAAAAATCTGGCACGAAAGTCGTAATTAATTTGTTGCGCTCTGCTCCTCCATCGTGGTTTTGTGAATCACTAACCTTTCATTTAAACTCTACAATTGTAGTGCTAGATGATGATCCATCAATTCATGATGCATGGAATGAAAGATTAAATTCTATTTCTGGTGTTGATATTATTCATTTTTCAAGACCATCTGAACTTTTAAATAATAATGATTCCTTAACTATCAACTATTACTTGATTGATTATGAATTGCTTAATGAAAACGAAAATGGGTTAAATGTAATTGACGAATTACATGTGAATAAACAATCTTTTTTGGTAACAAGTTGCTTTGATGATATGATTGTTCGTAGTCGATGTGAAAAAATTGGTGTAAAGATTATTCCAAAATCTTATGTTCCATATATTCCAATTAAACTCGTAAATAAAGTTTCTAAAAATAATAATCTCGTTTTTATAGACGATGATGAAGCCATGCGCATGGTTTGGAATTTTGCAGCAGAAGAAGCGGGAAAAACTATTTCTACGTATGCATCTATAGAGGAATTTATTGATGCTATAGACATGCATGATAAGGAAACAGTCATTTATATAGATTCGCAGCTAGGTAATAATATAAAAGGCGAAATTTTTGCTAAAGAGCTGCATTTGAAGGGATTTACTGAGATTTATCTATCGACTGGTTATTCTTCAAATAAATTCGAATATATGCCTTGGATAAAATCTATTGTAGGTAAACAACCGCCATTTTAAAAGTGAGTCAGGTATGGATCAAATAAAAAAGAATATACTTAAGCATAATTTCACAAATTCTGTTGTAATTATCAGTAGCTTGGCTAAGACAGCATCTAAAATCGCTAATAAAATATCACTATGTTCTTTTGAAGAAAATATTCTCACTAAGAGACAGCTTGAAATATTTTCACAATCAATGACCACAATACAAAATGAAATAGATAAAATTAAAATCTATGTTGAAAATTTAGATGATTAAAAAAATTAATATTTGTATTAGATTGCTAAGCTTCACGAAAAACTTTTCTTATCCAGATAATTGGAGCGACAAATTTAATGCCCGTGTTTTTTATTTCTTTTCTTGCCATAGCAGCATGTTCATTAATGCAGCATAAGTTATAACGAGCGGGCCCTTCGCCATGCCTTAAAATTCTAATGTATATTTGATCATCATCAGCAACTATAATGCATTCTTTTCCAATGGCATTGTCTATATTCTTGATAATTATTCCGCCGACGTAATTCCCAGGGTATAAAAATGGAATCATTCCATCGTCTTTTATAACAGTATCTATTGAGTTTTGTAGCTCTCTAAATAGGAGTAATTCTTTGGCTATATGACTTTCATCGCCATCTTGAATATCTAAATCTTTTGTGGCCTGTGTTGCGCTTCTACCAATGCCGTGCATTAACCATGATTCTGTGCAATAAATATTTAGTTCTTTAGCACGCTTAACAATTTTTTCGGCACCATGCTCAGATAAACCGCCGCCCCATGCGAGCTCCCATCCCTTTAGAGAAGGCGCAGAGATATTTGATCCGCGACAGAATTCTATTCTGGTCAGGGATAGCAGATGTTCCCTGATAAATTTTATTCTCTTTGAACGAGCTTCTGGTGATGACAAGTTGTCTAATACAGGATTATTCATAGTCCAGATATTTTTAAGTTAGGTCATAATTCTTCTATCATATCGCATAATGGTTAAAAAATCCTTGTAAAATTTAACCTACAGTCAACATCTAAAGTGTAATTAAATACAAATGGTTGCCAAAGGGATGGTTATTCGACTAACAATATTCTAACCGCCATGGTTAAAATATAATTGACATTTTAACCCAGGCTGGATATTCTTAGTCTATAAGAAGAGAGGAGTGAAGAAGCAGATATTAAAAATAGAGTTTTAGAATGTGAGCTAACCAAGCTGTCACTTGGTTAGCTCAAATGGGCAGATCACTGTGAGGCGATTCCCGTGCATAATGCTATCAAATTGCATACGGAATGTCACTGCTCATAATAACGGGTGGAGCAGTATGGGCATATGCATAATAGAAAAAATATATCGGCAATATTGTGATGAAATATTTTCTCTAAATTATCTGTTAGGGATTGTGCCATGAGCTTAATCCCTAGGCAAGTTGATCGTATAATTGAAAAATTTGCAATAAATGCAGAAGATAAGGAGCGTGCGATACAACTCGCATTCATGGCGCGAGCTATGGTTTCTGCAACTTTACCTCATAGCAAATCTGAAGATTTAATTTTCGAACGAAAAAATGGTAATTTCACTCTAACAATGACAGCCAATCGAAAATTCGGCCTCCCTTATGGCTCTATTCCTCGCATGTTGTTGGCATGGATAACAACTGAAGCAGTTACAAAAAAATCTCTAGAAATCAATCTGGGAAAATCCTTTGCCATTTTTTTAAAAAAATTTGAATTACGGAGTGGTGGCGGAAAGCGTGGAAATAATACCCGCGTACGCGAACAATTAATGCGACTGATCACCTGCAATATTTCCTGTACTTATTATGACAAAAAGAAAGGAATTTGTGAGAGTGACCAATTTCACATTACACGTTCGTTTAAACTTTGGTGGAACCCTGTTAAAACCGGACAAACAGGGTTCTTATCAAATTCAAAAATTGTACTTGCGAAAGATTTTTTTGATGAATTAATTAGAAGCCCCATACCAATTGATTTTAAGACAATAAATTTACTTCGTCAGTCACCTATGCAAATTGATATTTATGTTTGGCTTACTTACCGATTTTCATTTTTAAAAAATGAAGCATTTATTCCTTGGAAATTATTAAAAAATCAATTTGGCTCAGATTATGCAGATGGTAATCAAGGAACAAGAAATTTCAAGAAAAAATTTTTACAGGCGCTTAAAAAAGTATGGCTGGTTTATCCAGCGGCAAATGTGTGTCCAAATGAGAAAGGATTGATGCTTTATCCTAGCGAAACGCACATCAAGAAAAGTAATAAATAGCTTATTAAGGCTGTGGATAACGCAAGTTATCCACGATGAAACGGAACCGCTAAAAGGCAGTTTTACGATGAATTGGAACCGCTTATGTGATGAAACGGAACCGCATATATAATGAATAGCATGTAAATACATATAAAAAGAAACAT
>Ga0206942_1193_pt1 | contig 17414 bp, 18 predicted proteins | sample Alteio_BWOrgHeat_6_FD_153253 | JGI IMG/M metagenome (GOLD analysis project Ga0206942, IMG submission 153253) | Enriched cells from forest soil in Barre Woods Harvard Forest LTER site, Petersham, Massachusetts, United States -... | ecosystem: Environmental > Terrestrial > Soil > Temperate forest > O... | reverse complement strand
TAATTTTTCATATGCGGTCTGGACCGCTTTTAATTTGACAAGCGGCAATTGTTTTTCAGCACCTAAAGGTTTATGTAGCTTGTCTGTCACCTGATAGTCGTCGGCCAGTGATGTCAGTGTAGTTATTAACTTCCTTGTGGCTTTATCTTTTTTATCATATAAACCACCGCTTGCAAATGCTCCTTCCTTTTTAACCAAATCATTCGTCAGACGATCAATATCAAATACTCCCATCTTAATACTTTTATTTTCTTCATCAACCCTATAATACTGCGATCCACCTCCCGGCAATCTGGAAGCGTCTTTGGAAATAACTTTACTTAAATGTTTTTTAGTATCAACGCAGTCTTTTTCCATGATTTGAAGAACTTCAAGAGCTTTAGTACTTCTTGCAGCTTTATCTTTTTCGGTAGCTCCCCGTTTTTCCTCAGTTTGCTCAGCCTTTTGTCTGGCGGATTTGACACTTTCTGACTCTGGAAGAGAATTGTAAATTTCCATTGCCGCAGCATATTTTTCTATTTCGGCGCTTTCCGGAAATTTGTATTCGTCCGGTGCGGCCAATGAAAGAAATGTATTCATTCCGAGTTTCATTGCTTTTAGAGGTTCTAAAACGCTCAGATCTTTTTCTTCTTCAGCGTGAACAGCCCATAGCACTTCCGCTTGAGCTTCCGATAACACAGCCAATTTATCCAGAGGATACGCTTGATTAATGGCATCATGTTTAATTTCATCTTTAAAATCACTTAACGATTTGGAAATATCTTCAAGCTCAGCAGGCAGAGTAGCATCTCCCTCTGCGGATACTTTTATTTTTGCCGTACTTTTTCGAAAGTTTTTTAGAAAAAAAAGCCCGAGATCAGTGCAGGCCCTGAGAATGACCTGCGGGTCATTTTGATTTAATGCTGTGATGACACCACCTAGGTGTTTTTTGAGTTCTGCTAGAATTTCAGCAGAAACAGCCTGTTCGCCTAGAATAATGGGAGTAACCATGGCATCTCTCTGCAGTATACTGATCCTATCATTATAGCAGATATAATGATTAATTTTTCGATGCTTTGTAACTTGCAGGACGCTACTTTTACCCCTCCATCTTCAACTGTTCCCAATATTTTTCCAGCAACGCATACGTCGTATCACCAATATCCACTTCAAATTGACCATGACTTAATACCTCGGGAGATGGATACAACACAGGGTCATTTTTAATTTCAGAAGGCAGTAAATTTCGGGCAGCCAGATTCGCCGTTGAATAACTGATTTCCATACTTACTTTTTTAGCAATGTCAGGTCGCATCAGAAAATTAATGAATTTATACGCGTTATCCCGATGCGGCGCATTTTTTAAAATCGAAAAATTATCAACCCAGATTTCAAAACCTTCTCGCGGATACACAAAATTGAGTTTCGTATTTTCCACGCGTGCACGCGCCAGATCGCCATTCCACGCAATGCCGATCGCCGCATCTTCATCAATTAAAATCGAGGCTACAGCATCTGTATTAAAAAGACGAATATTAGGCATCAATGTCCGTAATTTTTGATAAGCCTGTTTGATATGAACAGGATTGGTATCATTGATCGGATAACCCAACATCAGCAAGGCCATCGAAAAAGCTTCACGCGGATCATCCAGTATCATCAACTGATTGAAATATTTTTTATTGAATAAATCTGACCAGCGAACAACTTCGCCTAGAGGGAAGTAACTGGTATTCGTAAAAATACCCGTAATTCCCCACACAAACGGCACGCTATAATCGCTATGCGGATCATAACGAACATTCAGGAAAACAGGATCCAGATTTTTATATTCTGGCAGCCGGGTTTTATCCAGTTTTTCCAGCATGTTCTGATGACGCATACGGTCTACGTAATAACTCGAAGGCTCCACCACATCGTATCCGGGATGACCTGTCGCACGTAACTTCGAATACATGATTTCATTTGTTTCGAAAGAACTGTAATTCACCTTGATGCCAGTTTCTTTTTCAAATTGTACAATCACTGAATTCGGAATTTCTTCTCCAAATGTATAAACATTTACAACGTGGGAAGAATCAGCCAACAAAGGCTTGATCACCACCAGTAAAAAAAGAACAATCAGTATTTTGAAAAAGTTTTTATACATCGATTCGCTCCAATCGCGCCATCCAAGGCGCTCTATTTACCCTTCCATCTTCAACTTTTCCCAATACCGTTCATAAAGATCCAGCGCTTCATCACTGATATCCGTTTGAAACTGTCCGCGACGCAAAATAGCGTGTGCCGGATACACAATCGGATTATCACGAATTTCTTTCGGCAATAATTTTTTCGCTGCCAGATTCGGTGTCGGATAATCATTGCTGAGACTCACTGCTTTTGCGATATCCGCACGCAGCATGAAATTCAAAAATGTGTAAGCGTTGTCACGATGCGGCGCATTCACAGGGATCGCAAAACTGTCAACCCATATGACAAAACCTTCTTTGGGATAAATAAAATCGAGTTTTGAATTTTCTTTTTTTGCCTTATACAAGTCGCCATTCCATGCCATGCCCACATCAATGTCTTCATCAATTAAAATTGTGATTACGCCATCACTTTTAAATACTTTAATATTAGGACTCAATTCTTTCAGCTTCAGATAAGCCTGTTTAATGTGTTCCGGATTGGAATCATTAATCGAATAACCCAGCGCAAGCAATGCAATCGCAAATACCTCGCGTGAATCATCCAGCAACATCAGCCGGTTTTCGTATTTTTTCTCCCACAAATTAGCCCAGCGCGTAATGCTATTTTTCGCCAGATCATTTGTGCCAAGAAAAATGCCGGTCACTCCCCAGATAAATGGAACGCTGAAATGATTATGTGGATCATAGGATTGATTCAGAAACTCCGGATCTTCATTTTTAAAATGTGACAATCTGGATTTATCGATTTTTTCCAGCATTCCCTGGCGTCGCATGCGATCAATATAGTAACTGGATGGCTCAATCACATCATAACCCGCCTCTGGCGTCGCCTTAATTTTGGCATACATCGTTTCATTGCTGTCGTACGTCGAAAAATTCACTTTAATGCCGGTTTCTTTTTCAAATTGCTGAATAATAAAATCGGGAATCACACCCGACCAGGTATATAAATTAAGAACATTATCATCTGCCGCATGAAGACACGATGAAAAAAAAAGACAACTTAAAGTAAAAATGGCAAGCAATCGTTTCATGGTTTTTTTCTCCCGATCAACTGGGAAAGAACAATCACAACAAGCGTTAAAAGAAATGTAATGCTGCAGAGTGCATTAATTTCCGGTTTGACGCCAAGGCGCACCATCGAATAAATCTTCAACGGCAAAATTTCAAAATCAGGCCCTGCAACAAAATAACTGATAATCACATCATCAAGCGACAAAGTGAAACTGAGTAGCCAGCCCGCAAGCAGCGCAGGCCAGAGCAAGGGTAAAATAATACGCGTAAAAATCACCGTATCTTTCGCACCCAGATCCTTGGCCGCTTCAAAAATATATTGATCAAAACTCACGATGCGACTGTATACGGTCACCACTACAAACGGAATACAAAAAGTAATGTGTGCGAGCAACAAACTCCAGAAACCCAGCGAAATTTTAAGAAGACTGAATAAAATCAGCAGGGAAATTCCCATCACAATATCAGGCGACAAAATAAGAATGAACACAAGACCGTATAAAACTTTTTGACCGAAGAAACTGTACCGATAAAGACACACAGCAGCAAGTCCACCAATGCACATCGCAATCGTTGCCGCAAAAATACCAAGCACGAAGGAATGTCCCACTGCAACCCAGAGATCCATATCAGAAAACAATTCCTGATACCAGCGCATGGAAAATCCATGCCACACGAGTGAGTACTGGGCTTTATTAAATGAATAAACAATCAATACGATAATCGGAATATAAAAAAACAGATAGATAGTTGTTAAATATGAGACAGCCGGTAAACGTCTCATAGGAAATCCCGTGACTGGTTACTACGTGTACTCCGCCAGTAAATCAATAGCAATATCGCGAGCAGCAAGGTAAACACGACACTGATCGCAGAGCCCAAAGGCCAGTTTTCAGCGATCAGAAACTGATTCTGAATGAGATTACCGAGCAGGATGGACTTCGAACCGCCGAGTAAATCCGGTATATAAAAAATCGTCATGGCAGGCAAAAACACCAGAATGCAACCGGATAAAATGCCTGGCAATGTTAACGGTAAAATAATTTTTCGAAAGGTCGTCAGGCGATTCGCGCCCAAATCACGCGCAGCATCAATCAGACGATCATCCAGTCGCTCAATGTTGGTCAGTAGCGGAAGGATCATAAAAGGCAATAAATTATAAACCAGACCAATCATCACCGACGTATCGGTAAAAAGAAGCGGCAAGGGTTTATCAATAACGCCAAGCCACAACAGAATGGAATTGATCACACCTTTCGGTTTTAAAATAGTAATCATGGAATAACAGCGTATGAGCGAGCTTGTCCAGAATGGAATGATGATCAGTAAAATCAGTAAATTTTTAAAACCACTCTGCATGCGCGCAATCAGATAGGCAAAAGGATAACCCAGCAACAAACAGATCGCCGTGCAAATGCCCGCGATATAAAAAGATTCCTTGAATATTTTTATATAAATAGAATTATTGAGCTGTAAGTAATTAATCAACGTGAAGGGAAATGTAATCAGATGCGCATCATTACGACTCAAAAAACTGGCGATCGTGACCAGACCAAATGGCAACAAGGCAAAAAGAAGCAGCCAGAACCAAATGACAGACAGTGAAAATTGTTTGAAAAAACTGTCATGTTTCATACGGCAAAATGACCTCCCAGCCTGAAAGCCATGTTGCCCAGACCTGTTCGCCTATGGCATATTCCAGGCGATCGTCATCTTCATCAAAAAATTCAGTGGCCGCCACGAGCTGGTTATTGGATAAACGTACCATGAGGTCAACGGTCGTGCCTTTATAAATGACTTCTTCGACCGTACCTTCGAACATATCATTCGTGTCATCGACTTCTGAATGATCCCAGACGCGTAAATCTTCCGGTCGCACGAGAACATGTGCTTTTTGACCGATGGTAAATGGCCTCGAACTTTTGATGATGCGTTCTTTTCCCTGGATATTCACCGTCATTTTATTTTCGTTGATTGCAATCACTTCACTTTCAAAAATATTTACTTCACCGATGAATTGCGCGACAGTCAAATTTTGTGGTTTTTCATACACCTGACGCGGCGAGCCGATCTGTTCAATACTGCCTTCATGCATCACCACGACACGGTCAGACATGGACAAGGCTTCTTCCTGATCGTGTGTGACAAAAATAAATGTAATGTCCAGTTTACGTTGCAGCTGTTTTAACTCGATTTGCATGGTTTTACGCAGACGATAATCCAGTGAACTGAGCGGCTCATCGAGCAACAACACCAACGGGCGATTCACCACAGCGCGCGCAATGGCTACACGTTGTTGCTGGCCACCGCTCAACTGTTCCGGTTTACGTTTTGCATATTTTTCCAGCTTGACGATTTTCAACACTTCCAGAACACGCTCTTCAATTTCCTGTTTAGGCAATCGTTGACAGCGCAATCCAAATGCGACATTTTCATAAACCGTCATGTGTGGAAAAAGGGCATAACTCTGAAAAACGGTATGCACATGCCGCAAATGCGGTGGCAAACCATCCACGTCTTTGCCGTTAATAAAAATTTTGCCTGTTGTGGGCGCTTCAAATCCGGAAATCAGACGCAGTAGTGTTGTTTTACCACATCCCGACGGTCCCAGTAAGGTAAGAAACTCACCGTTACGTACTTCGAGATTGATATCAAATAAAATTTGATGATCATGGATTGCCTTCGAAACGCCTCGAAGTTCGATTACATTCGCTGTCATTTTCCCCTGGTTTTCCGCTATGAATGATCGTTCAAATTATGGAGTTTAACAGTAGTGATGTCTAGCACTTTCAGGGGCAGGATTACCTCGGATTTTCCGTCATTTTATGGATCGCTTTCCGTTCAGATCATTACGTGGTATCCTGGCGCTTTTCTCACTGACTGGAACAGATTTCATGCGTATAGCTATCCTGTCTTTTTCTGCTTTAAATTCAAGCGAGGAACAAAAAATCGTGCTTGCAGTGAAACGCGCTGGCATGACGCCTGAAAAATGCCTGTGGAATGAAACAGATAAAGAATTGAAAAAATATGCGGGTTACATTCTGGCCGGAAATTTTTCGGATCCCGCAGCACCGAACCGGATGATGCAGGAAGTCAGATCAGAAGCTCATCTCGGCAAACCTGTCCTTGGAATCTGTCACGGCGCGCAAATTCTACTTGAAACAGGTCTGGTTCCCGGTGTCGAAAATGACAAGCCCTGCATCACACTGACCACCGATACACACTCTTCAGAGGAGATCCGGGCGCATATGCGAGTGTCTGATCATTATCAGCTAAACGCTTTTACACGTCGTCTCAATCCAAAAAATATTTTGTCCATTTCGCCCAATGATCCAAAAAAATATTTTGTCATACCGCCTGCATTACTGGCAGAAATGCAGCTACTCGGTTCGAGTGTTTTTCTATATTGTGATGCGAATGGAAAAGAATTTTCAGATAACGCTATTGCCGCCGTTTCCAATAAAACAGGAAATGTCATGGCGATGATAGCCCATCCGGGATTCACTCCGGAGGGCGATCCTGTTTTTCAATCCATGCGGGATTATATTCAGGAAGGTTATGTGCAACGTGTTTTGCCGATGAATTATTATCCGCGGTAACACACTCACTAACCATGATTTCTCACAACAAATGTTTGCAGATCTTCATCTTTTTGATTGTAAAGCAGTTTGGTTGTTTCATCCCGAAAACAGGCCTTGAAAAATCGGCTGCTATATGACAGATGGCGCTCTGCATTCACGTCTTTCAGAAAATCCTTGACAGAGACATAGCGTTGTTTGGCAACTGACATCATATTTGCGACGTGCGCTGGAATCTGTTGTCCTGACTTTCCTTTTTCCTGCCAAAACTTTCTGTGCTCCGCATTCTTTGAGTCAATTTTTAGATTATTCCTGATGCAACTGATCTTCTGCTGGCAAAGAGCATCTCCCATTTCAACATCCAGCCGAATGAGCCCGAGGCGATATATGCGCAACAGTCTCTCGATGGACTCGGTGTTATCTGCAGCTATAATGCTTCTTCTTGTCTCAGCCCGTAATGTATTAAACTGATCCAGAATCGCCACAATTTCAGCTGATGGTTGATAAAGCTGTTCTTTTTTCAAAGGCTGGTTTATGACTGGATCAACTGCTTGCCTTGACAATCGAACCTCCAGAGGCACCCTGGAATAAATATCACCATAAACCGTGATGACAGGATCTTCAAAAGGCTTATGCGTCAGCTGATCAATGAAATTGTTTGGAAGAGGAATCTGTTCGAACTTTTGAATCTCGGCTGAAAAATCTATTTTAACGGGAGCGACAGGGGGTTTGGCCGTCTCAAATAACGCTGCAAATTTAGCTGCAAGCTTATGCATCATGATACATTCTCCTCTCTCATTTAGTTCAAAAAAAGATAGGTGTTTTTATAGACAGAACAAAATCGTATCAAGCTTAAACAATAGAAGTCTATGGACAAACGGGAAATCTGAAATAGAATGAACTTTTATTTATTATTTGGTCTCAACGTGTACACGCTGAGTGATGCGCGTTAATAATTCATAACCGGTTGTCTCACTCCACTCTGCAACCACTTCGACAGGTAGCCCATCTCCCCACAACAAAACAGGATCACCTATTTTTGCTTCGGGCCAGGTTCGCAAATCCACCGTGATCATGTCCATGGACACTCGACCTGCCAGCGAACAGGGACGGCCATTGACCAGCACCGGTGTCCCATTTTTCGCGTGACGCGGATAACCATCACCATAACCAATTCCGACAACACCCACTCGCATATCTTCGGGACACACCCACGTTCCACCGTAACCTACTCGAGATCCTTTCGTGACGGAATGAATGGCAATTAATTCCGAAGTCAACGTCATCACAGGTTGCAACTGATAATCAGAACCCTGGTGTTCAGCAAAAGGCGATGCACCATATAACATAATACCGGGACGCACCCAATCTGCATGCTGCTTTGGCCATGCGATAATACCTGCAGAATTTGCCAGACTCCGTGGTCCTTTCAAGGAGTGAGTCACTGCGTTAAAAATGTCGATTTGTTTTAATGTGAACGTCCGATCAGAAGAATCGGATTCTGCAAAATGTGTCATTAGACCTATGGGTTTTTTGACTGATGCAGAATGCATTAATCGTGCATGGATCCGACTCACTTCACCCGGATCAAAACCAAGACGATGCATGCCTGTATCAATTTTTAACCAGACAAAAAAAACATTCGTATCTGAATGCTTTTCCAACATTTCAACCTGCGACTCATTATGCACAACCAGCGTAAAATGATTTGCAGCCGCGTGTTGAAGCTCACTGGCCGCAAATAATCCTTCCATCAAAACAACAGGATTTTTTATACCTGCAGCACGCAATAGTAATCCTTCTTCACAACAGGCAACACCTAACGCATCGACATCGGGCAAGGCAGCCGCAATGCGCGTAATTCCATGGCCATATGCATTGGATTTCACCATCGCCATGATGGCACTGTCAGGTGCCATGCGCCTGATTTGCTGTAAATTATTGCGCAATGCCGAGAGGTTGATTGTAATTTTTGCAGGTCGCGCCATGAGTTCCTAGTATGCGTTTCTCGTAAAATTTTCAAAACAGGTATATTGTCCGAGGAAGGTAAGACGAACTTTTCCAATCGGACCATTACGCTGTTTCGCGATAATAATTTCCGCTGTACCTTTATCGGGGCTATTATCATTGTAAACTTCATCGCGATAAATAAAGACAATCAAGTCGGCATCCTGTTCAATTGCGCCTGATTCACGCAGATCAGACATGATGGGACGTTTATCCGCACGCTGTTCTAGGCCACGATTTAACTGGGACAATGCAACGACTGGCACTTGCAGTTCCTTTGCCAACGATTTAAGCGAACGGGAAATTTCAGAAATTTCCGCCGTGCGATTTTCGTTAGAACCTGGCACCTGCATCAATTGTAAATAGTCAATCACGATCATACCCAGTTGCCCGTGCTCTTTCGCCAAACGACGAGCGCGTGAACGCAATTCAGCAGGGCTCAGTGCAGGCGTGTCATCAATAAACAAAGGCACTTCTGACAACATGCTGACGGTTGACATGACGCGTGGCCAATCCTGTTCTTCTATTTTTCCTGTACGAATTTTTAATTGATCGATACGCGAAAGCGATGACAAAAGACGCATGACAATCGATTCGCCGGGCATTTCCATACTGAAGATCAGCACGGGTAATTTACTTTTCATGACAACATTTTCCGCAATATTCATTGCAAAAGTGGTTTTACCCATGGAGGGTCTACCCGCAATAATAATCAAATCGGACGATTGCAGACCGGATGTCATGTCATCCAGATCATGATATCCCGTCGCGACGCCTGTCAGCGGGTCATCTGAATTCGCGAGGGTGTCAATTCGCTCCATGGTTTTTGCCAGAAAATCATTGATATTGACGGGTCCACCGTTGTGCGCGCCTTGCTCGCTAATCGCAAATACCTGTCGCTCAGCCTCATCCAGCAACTCAACACTGGACCGACCTTGCGGATTAAAAGCGTGGCTTGCAATCTCATTCGCCGTCCCAATCAATTGCCGCAAAACTGAACGTTCACGAACGATATCTGCATAAGCCTTGATATTCGCCACACTGGGCGTGTTGTTCGCCAATTCAAAAAGATAAACCTCACCGCCCACGTTCTCCAGCTCATGCAATTCACGCAAGGATTCTGAAACGGTCAGGACATCGATGGGCTTGCCTTGTTCGGCTAACCGATTCATGACCCGATACATCAATCGATGATCGTGTCGATAAAAATCCGTTTCACGCAAACGGTCAGCGATCTGATCCCATGCCCGATTATCCAGCATCAGGCCGCCCAAAACAGATTGCTCTGCTTCAATCGAATGCGGGGGAATTTTCACGGCAGAAATGTCAGCCTGATTGTTATTTTTATAACGTCTGGTTGTGGTTTGCGAATCCATAGTCACTCACAGATAAAAGTCGGAGGGTTTCTGGATTCTCGCAGAAAAGATGGGAGGATATCAAGGTGTGAATGTAAAAGCCTAATCAAAGTCTTTTTTATGCAACCACAGCGCTGTCATTCCCACTGAAGTTTATCTGTGCGTGATCCCGGCATGTTTAAAGCCGGGATGACGCCCTTGTAAAAATTGTCGAATACAAAAGGTAAAATTAATGGAATGACACTACTCCGAATCTTTATCGCTATCTGACCGATCTGACTCAAGGATAAATTTAACAACAGCCACGACATCGCTATGACACTCCACTTCAATGTCATATTCGCCTGCCAGACGCAATACACCGGAAGGCAAATGAATTTCGCTTTTGGAAACTTCAACACCCGCAGAAGTCAGGGCAGCCGCAAGATCGCGCGTTCCAACAGAACCGAACAGTTTGCCTTCCTCACCCGCCTTGACTTTCAGCTTAATAGCGCCTAATGCCAACAAGGCCTGTTTTCTCTCTTCAGCAGTCTTGATACCAGCCGCTGCAGCTTTTTCAAGCTCCGCACGACGCACTTCAAATTTAGCCTTGTTAACAGATGTTGCAGAAACAGCTCTCCCTTGCGGAATAAGAAAGTTACGGCCATAACCCGCTTTTACATCCACAATATCACCCAATGCACCCAGATTACGTATTCTTTCCAGTAAAATAATTTCCACATTACACCTCATCTTTCATTTAATTCAAAAATTAATCTCATGCTCCAAACCGCAATCGCAGATTAAAGAAACTATCCAGCAATCCTGCGATTGCAACCAGCATAATTCCCACCGGGAAAACAAACAAAACGCCCAAATAAACTAAAACCAGCAAAAACCATCCTGTTTTTCTGGATGCCAATACAGTGTGAATCAAACTTAATCCTGCCGCACAAAATGCAGTCACCATAACGGGCATCATGTCGAGGCCAATTGCATTATCTCCATAAGCCAATGCCAGCACCGCAACAAAAACGGCTGCAGAGACATAGCCCAAACGAATTTGATACAATTCCTTACGCAGCCCACCCGGATTAAAAATCACGGCTTGCCACCATCTTGCTACAACCAACTGCAACAGCGCATTAAAAATAATGGAAGCCATCACAAAGCCGGTAATATATTGCTTGATATTTGCAATCATACCGGCTTCGATCTGTTCTTCATCCGCAACACCTTCCGGTGCAAGCTGCTGAAGCAAGGAAGCCGTTTTCTTCAGATAAGCCGACAACTGCGAACCCCACCAGTCCTGAACATCTGGAAAGACAAGGTGAATCGCACAAATCAGCACTATGCCAGTCAGTATTGCAACCTCTATGACCAGACTCCAATTGCCATAACGTCGCAAAACCAATGCCAGCAACCAGGTGACAATATTAATTGCAACAATTGTTGCTGTTGCAATCATCATCATTTGAGGCTGCGCAGGCGCCGAAGACAATGCATAACTCAGAAGGTAAGGCGCGATTGTCGCACATAAAACCAGCGTGCCTTCAAACGCGCCTTTTCGCAGCGTAACCAATCCTGCGACCAGAATACCCAAGCTTGCGCCGAACAATGGAACCAGCGATAAAGCAAATGCCATGCCCATCGCATGAAGGCGGCTTTGCAATACAAAGTCCGTGAAGCGGCGTAATAACATAAATATCCGTTATGCTTCCCCAAAATCCGCAAAGGTTCCTAATAAATCAAAATAGACCATTGCCCTTCAAACAATCTAATGCTTATCACAATACGGTAACAAAGCCAAAAAACGGGCCACTTTAATCGCAGTAGCCAGCTGACGCTGAAAACGCGCTTTAGTTCCGGTAATTCGACTTGGGACGATTTTTCCACTTTCAGTAATAAACTTTTTCAAGAGGTAAACATCTTTATAATCCACTTCCTCCAGTTTATTGCTGGTGAAGTAGCAAAACTTTTTACGTCGATAGTAGGTAGACATGGTTATAACTCCAGCTGTTAATCTTATTTATCCGAACGACCCGTTTCAACTTCAGCTGAAAGATCTGCATGCTCTTCATCTCTCGCAGGGGCTCTTCTGGTTCTTGGTCTGTGATTTGAATCAGAATCAAAATGCCCGCCTGTTGATTCACCACGACCGTCTTTTTCTTTAAGCAACGGAGAAGGGTCTTTCACAGCACGCTTGATGTTTAATACAAGATTGCGGATAACTGCATCGTTATAACGGAATGCGTTGGTTAGCTCATCAACAGTTTCCTTGTCACACTCGATATTCATTAATACATAATGTGCTTTCAAAATCTTGTTAATGGGATAAGCCAACTGACGACGACCCCAGTCTTCCAGGCGGTGAACGGTGCCTTTTCGCTGGGTAACCATATTGGAATAGCGTTCAATCATCGCGGGAACCTGCTCACTTTGATCGGGATGGACTAAAAATACAACTTCATAATGCTTCATGAATCCTGGACTCCTTACGGTTATTACAGCCTTACCAGACAAGGATCCGGTGAAGGCAAGGAGAAAATCATTATTCCTGTCAATTAAAATGATCTTCGAAAGGCTGCCGATTTTACGCAAGATTACGACGAGATGCAAATCTTTACAGTCAATGGGCGTAACCTTATTGAAATATCAGGGTAATACTGACGGAATCCTATATTTAACCTTGACAAACAGCCCCCAAAGCTTCGAGAATAGCGTCCTTCTTTATATGGCTATGTAGCTCAGCTGGTTAGAGCGCGGCACTCATAATGCTGAGGTCGGTGGTTCGAGTCCACCCATAGCCACCAAGTAAAATCAACAAGTTACAGTCCGTCTTCGAAGGCTCAACTTTTCTCTGGAGTGCTAATGGAGTGCAAGGTGAATGCGTCATCATCAATTGCAGTAATTAACCGTATCAAAAACGATGAACAATCCAAGGACATTACTAAAGTGTTTAGGAAGGGCAATGACTGGCAAAATAATGCTTGCTTGAATTTTAACGATCCTCAATATAGCTATTCATTGGGATACAGAGAAGCAGCCAATTTTCTTGCTATCAACGCTGCTGACCACCATATGCAAGATTTATTTATCTACCCTATTGCTTTTCTTTACCGTCACCATCTGGAACTTCAATTAAAACTAATCATCGAGACAGGCAAGGGCCGACTGAATATATCAGATGGCGACCAAAATAAATTGCAAGATGAAATAGGCGATTTACTACATGCCGTTTTTTCTCTGTGTGTTTTTAACGGGCTCAATCCGCATGACACATTAACCAGAAGCGTTGAGAAGTTTGAACGTCGCTTCAATGCTGTGCAGCAATTGGCGATCGAGGATGGGTTATCAACGTTACAAGGAAAATCATTCGATGATCTGATGACATACTGGGATAAGGCGAAATGTCTTACATAACCGAAAATCAAGACCTGCGTCGCTAAAGCAAGCTCTTTCCCATTAAACTCAAAAATCCACCATGAACTCTATTAATGACAGAAATTGATTTTCCAACCTACCTATTTCTTCCCAGCAATAATTTAACAGTGATATAGTACACTTTATTGAAAAAATCCAATCTTGTCTTAAGGACATTATATGCGCTTCACTATGGAAGAAATTATTCATTTTACTGAAACTTGGATCGTTAAAGGCGATTTGAATCCTGATATGCTAGCAGATAATTTTCAATTTATTTCTCCGTTTTGGCAATCAAATGATAAAGCCACATTTTTAGAAAAATTTTTAGATCCCTCAGAATACATAAGATTGAGCTTATCGAATATTACAAAATTTGACCCCTATTTGAATTTTAAAGGACTAGACGGAAAACATTTTTCGATGGTTTTACAATATTTCACGAAAAATGGTAGCAATGTTTGGGAAGCAGTTTTGGGAAAAGTTGAAGATGGAATGCTTGTTGAGCTGCGCTCAATTTATGACCTAGAAGCCACAAAAAAAGCACATGAATTAAAATAAAACCGATCCCGCAAAGGAAATAACAATGGAATTTTTTTTATTTATTTTGGAAAAATCAGAAAAAATCAGCCTAACCTTATTGATGGCCATTATGTCGTTATTTGTCACAGGGTATTATCATTATGAAAAAACCAGAGCACCCAATCCCCACGACCTATTGGATGGCACATTAACAGAACCCCTTCACTGGATTGTGAAAGGGATGTGGTTTCTCACATTAACTGCTTTAATACTTTATGCAGGAAAATGCCTCTATAGAAATAAAGAAAAAATCATAAGGTTTTATTTGCAGAAAAATTAACTTCATGTTTATTTCCCGATTTTGAATGGTCAAATAATTGTGTTATAGCAACCTTTAATGCATCCTGATCAGGCTTTATTTTTATATCAGGAGTGATACCAATACCTTCCCAATCTTTTTTAGTCGAAGCCGAACATGGCAACCATAAAATTACATCTTTATTCATTGCACCTGAAGGTGATGCCAATGGGAAAGAATATGTTGGATGTGCACCACCTTTAGTTTGTGTACCAATAACTTGAAATCGATCTCCCTCTTGTTTAAATTCTTCCTGTAATTGTTTGTTAAGCTTTTGCATGTGGAAAGCCAGAGCTTCTCGCGCCGAAAATGTTGATTCATCAACAAGTATTGTTACGGGCTTTGTAAACAATTCAACCGGCGTTTTTCTTACGTAAAAATTTTCTGCTTGTGAGCGACGTCGATCATAGATTTCATCTATTAATAAACCTTTTTGTGCAATGAAAAAACTGATTAAATAATGAGTCATTGCAGGCGATCCGCCTTGAGGAGCGTTTCTAAGATCCAAAATAATTGCATCTTTATTCTCAAATGATTTCATAATGCCATCAAGTACTTTGATTGCATTAGGCCCCAGTTGATAGCCAACATTACTTTTGTGCTCTCCATCTTTAGGCTCTAATAAATAATTAACTTTTAAATATCCAACATTTTCAGGAACATTCTTTTTTGGAAATATATGACCAGATATTTTAGTTATTATTTCTTGCCCATCGAGTGGCAATATAATTCCATATTGATTTCTCATCTGCGGCAATTGATCACATAATTTCATATATTTTTCACTATCTTTATTGCTAACAATAAGATGATTTTCTGATATCTTTTGATTATGGCGCTCAATAAAATAAAGCCCATCCTTTGCAAGAACGTAAGTCGGTGTTTGATAAAATTCTTTACCAATCGCTACATCATCTATTACATGCAAACTACAAATATCTGGATCTGTGACAAAGCCATAATTATTTCTTGGATCGGCTTGAATTTGATTTAATTCTAACAATCTTTCATCAGGCATTTGATTACCTAAATCAAACCTAGGCGACAGATTGTCTTGCATTACCACCTGATTATTTTGTTTTACTTCAGCAATAAATTGTGGATGATACTGCAAATGCATATGTGAATCGAAATTCTCGAGCAATGGATTAATTTCGTTAAGAAATAATTGGTATTCTTCACCTGTAAATGGAACCAGATCAATAGATTTTCCGGTACTTTTTAACTCTAAATTAATTTTTTCAAATCCTTCAACAAGAGAAGAAATTAATGCCTTTTTAGTCTCATTCAAATGTGCAGGATTCGCATAATAGCTATTCAAAGCAAAAATAATTTGTGCAATTAAATCCTTCTGCCATGAAGGCAAATTAGATCCATTTATATTTAAATTGCTGCTAAAGCTCATATAATCCTCGATCCATTTATCGACTTCATTGCTATATTATAAATCAATATCGTATAAAACAGTAGATTACAACTGCACTGTAGGCTGACCCCAAAAAAATTACTATTAATCAACATGTGCCTACATGTTTTCAGCATCCCTTCAAGCTATTTTTTACATAAAAGGATAAAAATTTTTAATTACCAACAAAATAATGCTTTGCCCTATTAATATAAGAAATTTAACAATTAATCCGAGAGATCCGTACCTAATATAAAATAACTGAGCCATAACAAAGAAAAATGATATCAGCTTAAAATTATTTGGTGTAATAAAAAAAATAAAAAAAGATATTATAAAAAATATAGCGAACATTGCCGTGCTAAATCGAACCTCGAACAGAAGTCTTCTCAATGTCTTTTTTTCAAGTAAAGGTTTTTCTACAATGCCGATCAAGCCTTTACTATAATAATATCCATCAGAAAAAATCCTGCGCTGGCGAACAATATTCAATTTACCAATGTTTAAATTAAATGCTAAAAGCTGTTTTATTTCACTAAGATCACTTTTGAACATAAAGCTGCCGATAATGATAGTTTTTTCTTTTACAACTCTTGATAAATATGGGATTGATTCCTGCAAGGAAATTGCAAGCCTGTCACTACGTAACCCTGCCTTGGCAAGCAAGACATTTAATATTGAAAAATCCGGATGTTCAAAATATATTAAATTATAAACCAAGTCACAACAATTCATTAAGTATGATTTAATATCTATATTGTGAATTGAAAAATTTACAGTAAAATTAAATTTTTCAGTAGAAATTGATGAAGCGGCATTTTTAACCTGCTCTGTTGCCAACTGATTAGGTTCTATTAGCGTGTACGTTAACAATCTAGCGTGAAGACAATTGTTTCCCAGTATGTTACTCAATGGAATCAAGCTTGGGAATGTCCCTGCTCCTATTACCAAAACATTGATATCTTTTAGCTCGTTAAAGAAATCTGGTACAAACGAAAAAATTTTACGCAAAGTAGACTCTGCATTATCTAGTATTTTTTGTTCCTGCTGACCCAAGACGTAAATTCCTTCTTATCGATTCTCGCCCTTTCATCCTACTTTTGCCTGTTATTTCCACCCAGGTGGCTTTAGCCCATCCGAAGGAGATCGCGGACGAATAGAGGATGGTTTATCTTCTTTTTTCATTGTACTATTTTTCTCTTCTTGATGCTTCTCCTCATCTGTTAATTTCACATTTTTATTCATATTAGGCGTCGGCTTCATCGATAGCGGAGTAGGATTAAAGTGATTCATACCCTCTTTATATACGATCTTTTCCTCCTGCTCTATATTTTGAGCAGGTAATAAATTTTTGCTAGCCAACTTTTCGATAAATGCTTTGTATAGCTCTGGTGTTGGTAGCGCAATGCGGAGAGACAAAAAATTACCGTCATTATCAGTTTCGATTTTTACACAATTGCTCGATATACTTTTATCCTTTTTAAATTCATCCAGCTCATCTAAAATGGCATAGATAAACTCGTTCAATTCTTCTTTTTGTCCTTCAGACAATAAATTAGGGTTACATTGTAATTTGATGGTAAGAATTCCACTGTCTCG
>Ga0206942_1192_pt1 | contig 17449 bp, 17 predicted proteins | sample Alteio_BWOrgHeat_6_FD_153253 | JGI IMG/M metagenome (GOLD analysis project Ga0206942, IMG submission 153253) | Enriched cells from forest soil in Barre Woods Harvard Forest LTER site, Petersham, Massachusetts, United States -... | ecosystem: Environmental > Terrestrial > Soil > Temperate forest > O... | reverse complement strand
CCTCACAAATATCCCATTGACCACCATAATTTGCGGCAATCACCAAAACAAGACCCGTGTTATTTATCGTTAATTGCTCTGCATCCGCCATATATTGACGCAGTTTTTCAACGAAACGCGAACGATCTCCAATAAAGCAAAGTTTAATATTTTGCTCGTTCAACTTTTTAGCTTCCCGCTCCAGTGCTGAAACAACGCATCAGTAATTTTTTATTATGGCAGCTTGCTTACAGCGAGCTTTATTTTACGGATGTTTACTGGCCGGATTTTAATGCTGATGAATTGGATAAGGCACTTGTTTTTTATGCAAACCGTGAACGACGTTTTGGATACACTGGTGACCAGCTTAGGGTAAATGATCATGCTTAAACGTATTCTGACTGCTCTTGTGCTGATTCCAGTTTTTGTTTTGCTTTTATTTACGCTTTCGCCCAGGGCATTCTGTCTGTTAACAGGGGTGGTTGTATTATGGGCCGCTTTTGAATGGTCACGCCTGATGGGCATAAAACAGCTAAAATACCGTCTTGTTTACCCTATTATCGTGTTTTTATTATTAATCGCTTCCATCTGGCTCTATATTCCTGGTGTAATTATTGGATCATTTGTATGGTGGTTATTCGCATCAGTACTTGTTGCACTCTATCCTGGATTCAGCAAGGCCTGGAGCAAAAGTGTGGTCGTGCGTGGGCTCATGGGTTTGATGACGCTCATTCCATGTTGGCTCGCCATTAACTTTATCCGCAATATTCCCGATAACGGTGTTTATGTTTTATTGTTTCTGTTTGTATTAATCTGGGGAGCGGATTCCGGCGCCTATTTTGCTGGAAAATGCTGGGGTAAAACGCCGCTGGCGGAAAACGTGAGCCCGGGTAAAACATGGCAGGGGCTTTATGGCGCTTTGGCTACGACTCTGGTGATTACGATTGCAGCACTTTATGGGATACAGGCGCCTCATAAAATAGGGTTTTTTGCTTGTATAATTGCCATTGTCACCGTGTTGTTTTCTGTGGTGGGCGATTTGTTTGAAAGTATGTTGAAGCGTAATGAAGGTTTGAAGGATTCCGGACAGTTGCTTCCGGGACATGGAGGGATTCTGGATAGAATCGATAGTTTAACAGCTGCGGCACCGATTTTTCTTTTTGGCACAGATCTTATGCAGAAAGTTTTTTCGTGATTTCAGTTAAAAATTAAATTGAAGCAGAGTACTGGATTTACCCGACGAAAGTCTGGATAATTGGCGCTCGTTTCGCAAACATAAAAATATGGTTATTATGAAAACAAGAATTTTATTCGCTATATTGTTACTCAGTGTATTGTTTACAAAAGCATGGGCAGCAGAAACATTTGTTATCAGAAAAATTTCGATAGAAGGGTTGCAGCGAATATCTTCTGAAACGGTTTATACCTATTTACCTGTTAAATCAGGCGAAACGTTACGTCCGGAAAAAACCGGTGCCATTATCAGTGCACTGTATCAAACAGGTTTTTTTGAGCATATTTCGCTGGCACGGGATGGGAATACGCTGATTATCAAAGTCGTTGAGCGTCCGACGATTGGCCGGTTGAAAATTTCAGGAAATTCCTCGATTCCCAGTGACAAGTTGACAACAGTCATGCGCGGTGTGGGTGTGGCAGAAGGCCGTGTGTATAACGAAGTGGTTCTGGAAAAAATCAAGCAAAGTTTATTGGAACAATATTATTCGGTAGGCCGTTATAATGCGCGTGTCGATGTTTTTGTGTCCACGATGGAACGTAATCGTGTACTCGTTAAAATTGAAATTTCAGAAGGATTGATTGCCAAGGTTAAACGAATCAATATCATCGGTAATCACGTATTTAGCGAAGATACGCTGGATAAACAGCTCGATTTGACTACACCCGGCATCACTACTTTTTTCACGCAGACAGATCGTTACACCCAGGAAAAGCTGGATTCCAGTCTGGAAAAATTGCGTAATTATTATATGGATCGCGGCTATTTGAAATTTGCTGTTAAATCGTCCCAGGCCGCGATTACGCCTGATCGTAAATCCATCTTTTTAACAATCGTTGTGGATGAAGGCGTTATTTATACCGTAAAAGGTGTCAATATTGTAGGTGATACCATCCTGCCGCGTGAAGAATTACTGCGTAAGGTGGACATTCAGCCGGGCACAACATTCTCGCGCAAAACGGTGATGGATGGTGAAAAAACCATTAGCGATGCGCTCGGTTCCAAAGGCTATATTTTTACGACTGTTACCCTCGAGCCCAAAATTGATGAAGCAACAAAACAGGTTTACCTGACCTATCATGTCAAACCTGGGAAACGTGCCTATCTTCATCATGTTTATTTTACGGATAATGCCAAAACAAATGATGAAGCATTACGTCGCGAAGTCCAGCAAATGGAAGGTGCGCCGGTTTCGACAGTCAAACTGGAAGAATCAAAGCATCGTTTAAGTTTGTTGCCTTACATCCGAAATGTAGACATGAACGTCGAACCCGTGCCCGGGACTGACGATAATGTGGATGTAAATTATAAAGTAACAGAAGAAAATGCTGCACAGGCGACTTTTAGTGTTGGCTATTCACAGCTGGATCATGTCATTCTGGGTGCCGGTTTAAATCAGAAGAATTTCCTCGGAACGGGCGAAACCCTGGGGCTGAATTTTTCACGCAGTCGCTATCAGCAGTTTTATGGAATCAGCTTTATTGATCCTTACTATACACCGGATGGTATCAGCCGAAGCATTAATGTCTCTGCATCCAAAACAGATCCCAGAGCGGCCAATTTGACGCGCAGTTATAATAGCGACCAATATGCGGCTTCTGTGATTTATGGGATACCGTTGGGCCAGGAACAGAATGTATTTAATACATTGCAGTTAGGTTACGGCTATGAGCAAACCCTGATTCGATTGTCTAACAGTGTTTCGCAACAGGTTCAGGCTTTTGTAAATAATCATGGGCGACATTTCCAGCAAGTTGACCTGATTGCGGGTCTTTCCCGTGATAGCCGTGACAAGGCCATATTCCCAACAATAGGGGCCATGCAAACCGTCAGCGGGAATTTCTATCTTCCCGTGACAGGTCAGTCGTTACGATATTACACATTGGGTTATAGCGGTAAATGGTATCACCCGATCGCAGGCAAGTTTATTGCGACTGCAAGAGGCGATTTGGGCTATGGCACAGCCTTCAGTGGTTCGCAGAACTACCCGTTCTTCAAGAACTTCTATGCAGGTGGTATTGATTCGGTTCGTGGCTATGAAGGTAATTCATTGGGGCCCAAGGATTCCAATACGGATCCAACGGGTGGTAATGCGTTGGCAGATGCCAGTGTTGGCCTGATTTTCCCGAACTATATATCAGATAATTTGCGTACTACTCTTTTTGTTGATGGCGGTAATGTTTATAATACTTTCAACAACAGGAAGTATCAGGGCACAGCTTCCGGTGGTCTGCGTTATGCGAGCGGTATTGAGGCGGATTGGCTAACACCTTTAGGTCTGATTGACGTAAGTGTGGCAAAGGCATTAAATCCACAACGGGGTGATAGTACCGAATTTTTCCAATTTTCTCTGGGTGCTAATTTTGGATAGGTATGACATACTATAACGTTTTGGAAGAGGGTGAAATTGGCTCATTTTTATAGGAAATTTGTTTTTAATTAACTGGAGATAACCATGAAGAAAGTCCTGGCAATTGTAAGCTCTGTTTTACTGGTGAGTGGCATGCAAGCCTATGCAGATCCTGCTGCAACGACGACATCCGCTGCTCCTGTCATTGCGGTTGTAAATGTACAGCAAATATTCCAGCAATCTCCGAAAATTGCTGATTTGAATAAAAAATTGCAAAGTCAGTTTAAAGGTCGTCAGGAAAAGTTGATTGCGGCACAAAAATCTTTTCAGGATGAAGTGGATAAGTTTCGAAAAGACGCTTCAACAATGAGCCAAAAAGACAAGGATGCCATGCAGAAGAAGATCACTGATGATCAGACATCCTTGCAAAAAGATGCAGGTGTATTTCAGCAGGATCTAGGCAAAGAGCAAAATAAAATCATGAAAGGTGTATTGGCACAATTGAATGAGATTATTTCTGGTATTGCAAAGAAAAACAACTATACGCTCGTGCTGGATTCCCAAGCGGTAGTTTATGCGGCTGATAGCGCAGACATCACCAAACAGGTTGCGGGTTCATTTGATAAGTAACACGCGTTAATGAAGACCCAATCAGGCCAGGAGAGAATCCTGGCCTTTTGATTTATAGAGGGTAGATTGTTTCAAGGTAACAAAATGCGGAAAAAATACACATTATCCCAGCTTGCTCAAAATCTCGACGTGACGATTAAAGGTGACGCCAATTGTTTAATCGAAGGAGTTTGTACAATTCAGGATGCAAAGCCCGGATGTCTGGCTTTCCTGATGAATCCCTTATATAAAAAATATTTATCCACCACGAAAGCTTCCGCTGTGATCGTGTTGGAAGACGATTCAAAAGAATGCAATACAAATGCTTTAATTTGTCAAAATCCGTATTATATTTACACTCAAATGGCAGCATTTTTTGATGATAGACCGAAACCCCCGGCAGGGGTCCATCCTTCAGCCGTGATTGGTTTGGATTGCCAGATAGATCCGACAGCCAGTATAGGCGCAAATTGTGTAATAAATGATAACGTTTGCATCGATGCCAATGCTATAATCGCTCCCGGTTGTGTGATTGGCGAATTCTCGGAAATAGGTGAAAACTCCCGTCTGGATGCAAATGTAACGCTTTATCATAAAATAAGGATTGGCAAACATGTCGTGATTGCCAGTGGTACAGTCATTGGCAGTGATGGTTTTGGGATTGCGAGACATAAAGGTGCGTGGCATAAGGTGCCGCAGCTGGGTCGTGTCATCATCGAGGATTATGTCGAAATTGGCTCCAATTGTTCGATCGATCGGGGTGCAATTGATGATACGGTGATTGAGCAGGGCGTTAAATTCGATAATCTGATTCAGGTGGGACACAATGTTCGTATTGGCCAGAATACAGCGATTGCTGGATGTGTCGGTATTTCGGGCAGTACAACAATAGGAAAGAATTGCGTGGTGGGCGGACAGTCAGGATTTGCCGGGCATATTACGATAGCTGATAATGTCGTTGTGACAGGTGGGACTGAAGTTTCCAAATCCATTCAGGAACCGGGTGTTTATTCTTCCGGGTTAGGAGGACTTGTGACAAATCTGGAGCGTCGCAAAAATACAGCTCGTTTTAATCGTCTGGAAACTTTATATTCACGGGTGAAAGAACTTGAGCAAGCATTGGCAGAAATGACAGAGAGAAAATAAACATGAAAGGCGTGATGGATATTCATGACATATTAAAATATTTACCGCATCGGTCACCGTTTCTTTTGATCGATCGCATTCTTGAAATAAAAGAAGGTGAATCCATTGTTGCGTTGAAAAATGTGACCATCAATGAACCTTTTTTTACAGGGCATTTTCCAGAAATACCTGTGATGCCGGGTGTGCTGATTCTTGAAGCCTTGGCACAAGCGGCGGGTGTGCTTGCCTATAAATCAACGAATACATTACCAAAAGATGGCACTCTCTACTTGTTTGCTGGCATTGATAATGCAAGATTTCGTCGCGTTGTAGAGCCTGGTGATCAGTTACGGCTGGAAGTTAAATTACTTCGCCGAAAAAAGGAAATCTGGAAACTGGAAGGCGCTGCCTATGTTGATGGTGAGCTGGTATGTGCTGCCGAATTGATAAGCGCGCAGAGAGGTTAGTTCTGTGATACATCATACTGCTATTATTGATCCTACCGCGCGAATCGCAAAAAATGTCGAAATTGGTCCATGGACGTTAATTGGTCCTGACGTTGAAATCGGCGAAGGAACCCGGATTGGTTCTCATGTTGTGATTAAACAGTTGACCAAAATCGGCAAGGAAAACAGAATTTTTCAATTTGCATCGCTTGGTGAAGATCCGCAGGATAAAAAATTTCGGGGTGAAGATACGTATCTTGAAATAGGTGATCGTAATGTGATTCGTGAGTTTTGCACCTTTAATCGGGGTACTGCACAGGATAAGTCGGTTACGCGTATTGGGAATGATAATTTATTCATGGCTTATGTACACATTGCGCATGACTGTATTGTTGGAAATAATACTATTTTTGCTAACAATGCTTCATTGGCTGGTCATGTGATCATAGAGGATTTCGTTGTGATGAGTGGTTTTTCAGGCGCATCACAATCCTGTCGGGTTGGTTCGCACAGTTTTGCCTCGATGGGTTCGATGATTGATAAGGACGTGCCGCCGTTTGTGAAGGTTTCGGGTTATTATGCAAAACCATTCGGCCTGAATGTGGTTGGCATGCGACGTCGCGGTTTTTCTGCAGAAACCATGTTATGTTTGCGTCGTGCATACAAAGTCATTTATCGCCAGGGTTTGACGATTAAACAGGCTCTCGAACAATTACATGAAATGATGTTAACGTGTCCTGAAGTTCAGTTGTTTATTGATTTTATCAATGTCTCCCAGCGTGGTCTGGTTCGTTAGGCGTTAGTTAAAAGGTCTTTATGCAACCCAAAAAAATAGGCATTCTGGCAGGTGAAGCGTCAGGCGATATTCTTGGCGCAGGGCTTATTCAGGCATTAAATGGACATCGACCCTCTCTTGAATTTACTGGCATCGGCGGTCCTCAAATGATGGCGTCAGGTTGTCGTAGCCTGCACGAAATAGAGCGATTGTCAGTGATGGGGTTGATTGAACCGTTGTTCCGATTGCCAGAATTATTTCGTATTCGTCGCGATTTATATCATCACTTTATTCAGAATCGTCCTGATGTTTTTATTGGAATTGATTCGCCTGATTTTAATTTGGGGCTTGAATTAAAGTTGCGGCAAAAAGGTATTCCGGTGATTCATTATGTGAGTCCCTCCGTCTGGGCATGGCGTCAAAAGCGAATTTTTAAAATTGCAAAGGCGACTGATCTGGTTTTAACACTTTTTCCATTCGAAGCTGATTTTTACAAAAAACATCATGTTCCCGTGCAATTTGTCGGCCATCCTCTGGCAGACTTGATTCCTTTACAAAATGATAAAATAGCGGCACGAAAAAAATTAAATCTGGATCCCGATGTAACGTATATCGCTTTATTACCAGGCAGTCGTCAAAATGAAATAAAATTTTTAGCAGAGCGATTTCTGGCAACGGCAGATCAATGTTATAAAAATCGTCCGCAAATACAATTTATTACATCCTCAATTAATGAACAGCGTCATCAGGAGTTACGAGCAATTCATAAAGCTCGGTTTCCTGATTTACCACTGACATTTTTTCAGGGGTGTTCGCATGAAGTGATGACGGCAGCGGATGTTGTTCTGGTGACATCGGGGACGGCTACTCTGGAAACTCTTTTGCATAAACGTCCAATGGTGATTGCTTATCGTATGGCAAATCTGACTTACAACCTCGCGAAATATTGGGTAAAATTAAAATATATCGGTATCCCCAATTTATTAGCCGATGAAAAACTGGTTCCTGAATTTATTCAGGATGCAGCAACGCCCGACAAGATGAGTGCTGCTTTACTGAGTTATCTTGATCATCCGGAAAAAGTGAACGTGCTGGAACAAAAGTTTTTACAGATGCACCAGGCATTACGTTGTGATGCAAGTCAGCAAGCTGCAAAAGCGGTTTTAAATTTGCTGGAAACAAGAAATTAATCTATCTTTTAAGGAGAAAAGTGATGGAATGTAAATGCAATAAATGTGGTATGGGAGTAAAAGGTTTAACGTGCAGCAAATGCAATACAGCATTGGTTGAGGGCACGGTTGAGAAAGATGGTCATAAAATACATGTTGCGAAATGTCCCAAGGGCTGTGGGATGATCAAGTCACCCGTTTGCTGCGGGCAGGATATGCAGTGTTCATCGTGATCGGCGAATGAATGGTGCTCAGGATGACAATAATGATTTTAAAAACTCAAACCTTGCCGCCCCTGTTTTTAAAAATTATCCGCGACAAAGCCACGGAATATCCATTCACAGGTGATTACAACAACCACGAAGAAGCGGGCACATATTTATGCCGTCAATGCGGTTTGGCATTATTTCGTGCAAAAACCAAATTTCATTCAGGGTGTGGATGGCCGAGTTTTGATGAAGAAATCATGGGAACAGTTGATCGTCATCCGGATGCAGATGGCCAACGTGTAGAAATTGTGTGTGCACGATGTCATGGACATTTGGGGCATGTATTTCAAGGTGAAGGATTAACGCAAAAAAATCTGCGACATTGTGTTAATTCGGCCAGTCTGGATTTTGTTGCCGATCAAACAGTAAAAGATACTGAAGAAGCGATATTTGCTGCAGGTTGTTTTTGGGGCGTTGAGTATTATTTTAAAAAATTGGAAGGTGTTTTAAAAACAGAAGTGGGTTATGCGGGCGGTCACAAGGAAAACCCTTCGTACGAAGATGTGTGTTCTGGAACAAGCGGTCATTTTGAGGTGATTCGCGTTGTTTATGATCCTGAAAAAATCTCATATGAGACGCTTGCGAAATATTTTTTTGAAATTCATGATCCTGTTCAGGTGAATGGCCAGGGACCTGATATTGGTCAACAATATTTAAGTATTATTTTTTATTATGATGAAGCACAAAAAAAATGTGCGGAAAAGTTAAAGTCACAACTTGAAAAATACGGAATGAAAATTGCAACTCACATTTTGCCAGCCAATGTTTTTTGGCGCGCTGAGCAATATCATCAGGATTATTACGCGAAAATAGGCAAGCAGCCATATTGTCATGGTTACACTAAACGTTTCAGCTAGGGACTTGCAGGGCCACCTCATCTAAATTTTCGGAGAAAATTTAGATGAGGCGAATGTGCTATCTGCGTGAAAGATACGGCCTTCCTCTGGAAATTGCGCGCCTCAACAAAGCCTCTTTTACGCCTCCTCTATCGCTACCGATGTTGCTGTCAACACTGTTAACGCTTCCATTTCTATCGGGCACAATGGGTATACTGAAATCCTCTTCGGCTCGATTAAAAAAGCGATGAGCTGCATTCGATAATTTTCTGAGTCTTATTCCCTGTGTCAAATAATCACAAGCAACGGTTAGGGTTAATGCGCCCCCTGTCGTTAAAGCCGCAATAGCTGCTGATGAGAGTTGAGTGCCTAAATAAATAACAGATCCGGATAAAGGTGTTAGAAGAATGGCTGTTGTTATTAATCCCACTCCTAATAATAGCAGTGCACCTTTCAGGATTTTTCGACTGGAATCGTGGCTCATTTTATCTGTTATTGCCTCACACCGTCGATTATTAATGTCATTATTGGGATCCGTTAACGATACGGCGGCACGGTGTGTAAATTCCGTCAATAAAGGTAAGTCGGAGAGGGGAGTGATATTTCTGGCTTTATCAATTACAGTTAATAGATTGTTTGCCGTCTCCTCTTCGTGTTGTTCACGAATGGCCTTCTCAAAATGTTGTCTTGCTATTTCATAATCGGCTTGTTTGATCGACTCAGGTTGTATATTTAAAATCGCTTCAATTTTCGTGGAATCAATAATATTATTTATCAGATAAATTTTCTGTGATTCGTTTAAATGATGCCAGATTCTTGCAAGATGAAAATTATTATCACGCCGTCTACTAAACAGGTTTAACAATTGTGTGTCAGATAAAACAGATAAAAACTCGCGAAGTTTTATATCTGATATGGCTTGCAAGTAATTAGCCAGTCCTTCAAGCGTGCGAATTGCATTCGATACAGCCAGAAAGAGAGTTTCATCATATATTTTCTCGCTTGTATCAATTATTCTTCTGAGTCTTTTTTTATCTCGAAATGTAATCTGTTATCTTTTTTTTCCTCAATGGTATGTAAAAGAATGTCACATCGTTTAAACTGACGATTTAAATGATTAGAGAGTTCATCAAGATTTAATTGATCGTCAGGACGAGCGAGAAAACTTTCCAAAATATTCATCAAGCTGACTTTCTCTTCCCCGTTTCGTTGTTTTTTATTCTAGGCAATAGACGATTCAATAGCCTGATAATATTTTTTAACGTCGGAAGAATGAGAGAGTAATCGGGCCTGTTCGGATGAAGTCAGGTTTCGAGTAGTGAGTGATACTGTGTTTGGTTCTGTCTTGAATGAGATACTGGTTTTAAATGTAATACGTCCCGTATCTTTCGATTCAAGTGCTGTTCGTCGCATAACCGAAAAAACGGGAATAAAATTTTGACAATCATCTGTCAAAATGAATTGATTACGCTGAAGATTATCAATTGTTGTGTATTCGCCTCTATAAACAGACCCGGGATAAAAATAACTCCCAGCGACCGTTGACATGAGTAGAGAATTTATTTGATTGGGTTTTACTTCCCGGGTAATCGCTTGTTTCGCCTTATTGTACCATGGCATGCTATGAAATATGCTCCTGATATCACTTCGGAGCATTCTCATTTTATACACCATGTCTATTGGCTTATCGACATAATCATGTGTCCATGCTGTAAAAGGAAAATGGCCATGCTTTAATGTGTCAATCAAGTCACGATTAAATAAAGGGTGTGTGCTTTCAATTTTAGTTTGATTAAAGGGTAATGAGGCCAAGTTAACAGTATTGATTTCAACAGGCGTAAAACCCCATGGGCTGTTAGTTGTTTGAATGTGACCCTGATTTGACAGAATGGCCAGAATTATCTGAATGACGTTTTTACGAAAGCATTGTAGAGGTTTTGTTTCTGAAAAAAAACAGTTTATTTCTAATATTATCAGGCAATTTATTTTCATTGTCCTCCAGTGAATGCTGTTTACCATCGACTTGATAAAAAATACTATTCTGATTGTTTTTGTAAAGAAATATCGAAGGAAATTTTGAATTTTTAATTTCGGAGAGACCTTGTGTTGGCATTAAAATAATTTCAAATTCACTTTTCTCCTCAATTTCTTCATTTACATCTACTTTATGTTCATGTTTTTCTTCTTTAATCTCATTATTTCTATTTGGAGTTTTATCTATCTTTCCATAAATCAGATAAGTATTGTCTGCTTTTTTAATTAATAAAGGAGTGTCGCTGTTTTCTGCTTCTTTTAATTTCGTCTTGCTAATATCCTGTGCGGTTTGATTGTTATCAGGTTTCATTAAAAGAAGTCAGCGACCTTTCGCATCCATCCTTAAACTATTAAGTTTTTCATTTCGTTTTGATTCACTTGACTCACTGTCTTTTTTGCTTTCACTGATTTCATGTTTTTTTGTGCGCTTATTCCGCGCGCTTTAAAACTATAATAGTTTTGAAATTGATGCAGTGCGTTTGCAACATTAATACAAAGTAGCGATGCGGGTTTATTGAAAGCGTATGAATAAATTAAATCGGTTCCAAGAATTTTCTCTTCTTCATTTTTTTCTTCATGATTTCCAAGAATGCGGCTCCAGCGATTTGTCAGGAAGGCAAGAAATGGTTTTGTTGTTTCAAGTGTTGCACTTTTCATGCCATGTATATTAATCAGAGATTGCAGTTCCGCTTTGGTCAGCTGCCATTCAGCCAGAAAAAGAGAGTCCATTTCGGATTCATTGACTTCAAAAAAGACTTCAGAAAACAGCTCATTTATATCAGGAGGCTGTAATCCCTGCATTTCAATTTCATCGTTTTTTGATTCCAGAAAATGAAAGTTACCATGTCGTAACTGGATTATGGCTGCCTTGCTATACTTATGTACGCTTCTCATATGTGGCCTCGTTATCTGAGCAACGATTAACCAGGTTCCATGTTGATTCCAGGGGGGGCAATCCGGGAATTGGCAGCACTGGTTAATTTTCTGAATAAAATTTTCTGAATAAAATATTGTAAAATCATATGTTATTTATTACTATCGTTCCATCTCTATTTGCTTTTCGTCTGATGCACCTTTTCTAATGTTATCTAAAAGATTTCAATCCATGTCAGGGATAGTCATTCAATATTTTTTATAGTTACACTCGAGGGGAAAATCCATATATGAAGCAAGATGAAGCTTTCGATTTATTAAAAATGGGAAAAAATATTTTTCTGACGGGTGCAGCAGGTTCTGGCAAAACCTGGTTATTGAATAAATATATTACCTGGTTAAAAGAAAATAATGTGCATGTTGCTGTTACTGCATCAACAGGTATTGCTGCAACACATTTGCAAGGAACCACGATTCATTCCTGGTCTGGAATAGGCGTGAAAGATGATCTTACGGCGAAGGATCTCGAAAAATTACTGACAACAAGTCGCATCAAACGCAATTATAAAAAAACCAAAGTGCTTATCATTGATGAAATATCCATGTTGCACAAACATCAGTTGGATATGGTGGATACGATTGCCCGATATATCCTGAGCTCTGAAAAACCTTTTGGCGGTATTCAGGTCGTTTTATGCGGTGATTTTTTTCAGTTGCCACCGATATCTTCCAGTTACTCTTTGATCGAGGAAAAACATTTTGCGTTTGAAGCGTTCGTCTGGAAAAATGGAGATTTCAATGTTTGCTATTTGCATGAACAACATCGTCAATGTAATGATCCCTTATTGGAAATTCTGAATGATATTCGTAATGGAACTGCGGGTGAACATACTCGGGTTCCCTTGCGCACACGCTACAAAAAAGAGCCTGAAGGTGCGACGAAAGCAACAAAACTTTATTCACGCAATATTAATGTCGATATCATTAACGATCAGGAGCTGTCACGCATTCCAGGAAAAGAAAAAAAATTTACGATGAAATCAAATGGTTTTAGTCTGCTAGTCACAGGGTTAAAAAAATCCTGTCTAGCGCTTGAAACATTAAAATTAAAACCCGGTGCAGAAGTGATGTTTATTAAAAACGATGCAACAGCCAGATACGTTAATGGAACGCGTTCTGTCGTTGTTGGTTTTGACAAAAATGAAGGTTGGCCGATTGTTAAAACATACGATAATGAAGTGATCGTTGCCCATCCTGAAGAATGGAAATATGAAGACAGCGGAGTCGTGCGCGCGACCATCACGCAAGTTCCATTACGCCTTGCCTGGGCGATTACGATTCATAAAAGTCAGGGGATGACATTGGATGCGGCTGAAATTGATTTAGGCGATGCGTTCGAGCCGGGCATGGGTTATGTTGCATTATCCAGAGTGCGGAGCTTGAGTGGTTTAAAACTGATGAACCTGAATGAAATGGCATTGCAAGTGCATCCTGGTGTTCTTCAGCATGATCAGGTCTTCAAGGATAAATCGGCTGATCTGGTTCGGTATTTACAAAATTTATCTGAAACTGATAAGGGTGAGTTTCACAAGAAAACTTTAATTGAGCGTTTTGAAAGTAGAAAAGCTGAAAAAATATCTAGGAAAAAATTGAGAAGAAGAAAAAAGGTAGTTTATGAATAATTTCAGTATGTTAACTACCTGAGTTGATTGTATAATATACATGCCATCTGAAAAATGGTAAACTTTCGAAACATAAAAATTATGCCATAAATCTTTTTTCATAAAACGAGGCAAGATCAATGTTGGATATTCGTAGTATAGGCATGGAGTTTGGGCAAAAATCCCTATTTAAAGAGGTAGATTTAATACTGTTGCCTACGCAACGTTATGGCGTCGTTGGAGCGAATGGAACAGGCAAGTCGACTTTTTTGAAAATTTTATCCGGTGAAGAATCTTCTACTCAAGGCAGTGTGGAAAAAGCGAAGAGTTTGAGCGTTGGTATATTAAAGCAGGATCATTTTCGCTATGAAGAAAATCGTCTGATCGATGTTGTTATTCGTGGGAATACAGTTCTCTGGGATGCTATCACTGAAAAGGAAAAAATATTTTCTAAAAAAGATTTTACGGAACAGGATGGTTATCGTCTGAGTGAGCTGGAAGAAATTGTCATGCATCAGGATGGCTATGAGGCAGAATCGGCAGCAAAAAATTTGTTGCTGGGATTGGGTATTGCAGAAAAATTTCATCAGGGACCTTTATCTGCATTATCAGGCGGATACAAACTGCGTGTTTTACTGGCGCAAGTTCTCTATCAAAAACCGGATATTATGTTGCTTGACGAACCCACTAACCATCTGGATATCGTTTCTATTGCATGGTTGGAAGAATTTTTGCGAACAACGTTTAAAGGTTTACTGGTTTTTATTTCACATGACAGAGGATTTCTTAATAATTTATCGACGAATATTCTTGATATCGATTATGATACGGTGACTGATTATCCAGGTAATTACGATAAATTTTGCATGACGAAAGAAGAACGCTTGCGTTTGAAGCAAAGTGAATTGAAAAATCAGGAAAAGAAAATTGAAGCATTGCAAAGCTTTGTTGATCGATTTGGTGCAAAGGCTAGTAAAGCCACTCAGGCTGCGTCTCGACAGAAGATGATAGACCGTATTGAGCTGGTTGAAATAAAGGATTCCAATATTTTTAAACCGTATTTTAATTTTCAGCACAAAAGACCTTCTGGTAAATCAGTGGTAAAAGTTGAAAGCATCCATAAAAAATTTGATGAAAGAATTCTATTAAGAGAGGTCACTTTTAATATTAATCGTGGCGACAAGTGCGCGATTATTGGGCCAAACGGTATTGGCAAGTCAACCTTGCTGAAAATTCTGATCAATGAGCTTCAATCGGATAAAGGTGTTTTTGAGTGGAGTGAGACGGTGCAAATCGGTTATTTTGCGCAAGATTATCGTACGCAGCTTGTACCTGAGCAAACGGTATGGCAATGGATGGAAGATAATATTGTAGCGCCTGCTCAGGAAATAAGAAAAGTACTGGGTCAGGTTTTGTTTCGTGGATCAGATGTCGATAAAAAAATTGCCATGTTAAGTGGTGGCGAGTCTGCGCGATTGATCATGGCTAAACTCATTTTGGAAAAACATAATGTATTAATTTTTGATGAGCCGACCAATCATTTGGATCTGGAATCGATTGATGCGCTGATTGAAGCAATACAGGCATTTCCAGGGGCTGTGTTATTTGTCAGTCATAATCGTTATTTCATTGATCGCATTTCGACACGTGTGCTTGTTCTGACTGAGCAGCATGGCGTACAGAATTATCTGGGTAATTATAATGATTATCTGGAGCAGTATGGAAAGGATTACCTGGCTACGGCTTGATTGAAGACGTAGTCTCAGAACAGGTTACTGATCTAAAAAGAATTTCCGGTTGGTCAATATAGGGAAAGTGCCCGCAGTTTTCTATCAATTTAAAGCTTGATGCAGGAATGCTTTCATGAAAATGGACCTAATGTTGCATTTCAAAATTAAAAAGTTGTTTTTGATTTTACAAAGTATTTGCTAGCTTCGCCTGAATAAATTTGATTATTGGATAATGGTAATCTCATCATTTTACCATTGTTGCTTAAATCCAGTTTTTGTAAATCAATCCAGAAAATATTGGGTCTATCGGCGCTTTCAAAAAAATAGACCTTATGTTTCAGGTCTGCAACGGTTCGCCATAGGGTGGGTGAAACATTAGGTTTGCCGGGTATGGTTTGACCGATGGGAACAGACACATTTCGAATGATTGAGAAAACTATCGAGATAGCTTGTGACAGATCAGACGTTTCAGGAGCGGTCTCAAGATAATAACTTGCACGTACAAACCGATCATCTGGTTCACCAGTGCCTGGAAGAAATTGTCCGCTGAGGCGCTTCCAATAATCAGTGAGTGCCAGTTGTTTGTCATAGACAGGTTCATTTGTCATCACCTTGTATCGTTTACCGTGATGAATAATGAGTTTGCCGTTTACATGCTCGAATATCGCATTGTCACCTGTTGGATCTGAGATCGCCAAATGTAGACTTGCCTTGGCACCATTCGGTAACACAGGTGCAATCATATTAAATTGCGCCTCATTCAAATCTTTTACTGCTTCATCGACGGTTGCATAATTATCAAGTACATACTGTGTCCAACTAAAAACAGATAAATTTTTATGATTAGCTTGTGGTTTCCCATAATCGGCAGTTGCCAGATAAAGTAAATTTGCAGTTAATCCTTTTGAGTTGATGCCATCTGCTGCACCGAGGTCGTAGCCACTGGCAACCACGCTGCCATATTTTGATGTCCACAGCACAGCATTGGAAGATGAATCTCCCTTGCGTGCCATCCCTGCAGGAAATGCCCAGAGATCGGTTTTTATATCCTGATCCCAATCCATGGATCGACCGATAATAACAGTATTATTCGCTGCGGTATAAGTGAAGCGACTGCATCCAAATGCTGCATTCGTAGTAAATGAGGCGAGTAGTATGGATAATAAAAGAATGAGTTTATGGGTATGCACGTCAAAGTCCTTTTATGATTGCATAGGTAATTTAATATAGTTGATTTTGATGGCAGTGTACAGGATCATGCAGGTACAATCAGTCATCAAAAAGCAATAGATAAAGTACATTCAGACTATGATAAATGAAATGAGGACACGTTATGTGCCATGTTCAGATTTGTCCATAATTTCTGCGGAGTAAGATAACAATGTGGCCTAAAACTTCCATTACACAACTGTTGAATATTGTTCTTCCAATTGTTCAGGCACCGATGGCAGGAGGGATAACAACTCCAGCGATGGTTGCAGCAGTTTCAAATGCAGGTGGGCTGGGTTCTTATGCGGCGGGTTACAATACCCCAGAAGAAATTCGTCAGGCAATTCATGATATTCGCCAATTAACGAATAAACCGTTCGCAGTCAATTTATTCATTCCTGAAGAACATCCCGTCACACCAGCACAGCTTGAACTGGCGCGCAAAGCCGTTTCGGAATCTTGCAAGGAGCTAAATTTTAAAATTAGCCCTGTGCATCCTCCCTATGCACCTTCTTTTTCTGAACAAATACAAGTTGTCATTGATGAAAAAGTATCTGTTTTCAGTTTTACATTTGGTTTGCTTGATGAAAAATGGAAACAGGCATTGAAAGCCAATCAGACGATATTAATCGGTACGGCGACTAATCTTGCTGAAGCTAGACTTTTGGAAGAGCAGGGCGTAGATATTATTGCAGCACAAGGCAGTGAGGCAGGCGGGCATCGCGGTACTTTTGTGGGGAAACCAAAGGATTCTCTTTTTAATACGGCTGCTTTAACGAAAACCTTAATATACCATATTAAAACACCGATCCTGGCCGCGGGCGGAATTATGGATGCAGAAGGCGTTATTAGCATGTTGGGAGCCGGTGCAACAGGCGTTCAGATGGGTACAGCTTTTATCGCCTGTTCAGAGTCCGGGGCACATCCTGCATTTAAAAAGTTTCTTTTAAAAAGTGAATTTGATGAAACGATACTAACAAATGTATTTTCCGGAAAATTAGCACGCGGCATCAAAAATACTTTTATGACGCGTATGCAAGTGCATGAGCAGGATATTTTACATTATCCCATGCAAAATGCGTTAACTACACCGATGCGTAGAGCTGCTGCGCAACAAAATAATATCCAGTTTATGTCGATGTGGGCTGGG
>Ga0206942_1191_pt1 | contig 17482 bp, 15 predicted proteins | sample Alteio_BWOrgHeat_6_FD_153253 | JGI IMG/M metagenome (GOLD analysis project Ga0206942, IMG submission 153253) | Enriched cells from forest soil in Barre Woods Harvard Forest LTER site, Petersham, Massachusetts, United States -... | ecosystem: Environmental > Terrestrial > Soil > Temperate forest > O... | reverse complement strand
ACGGGCACCGTGGAGTGAAATGTCCAGTCCCACTGAGCGGATTCCGCGTTTCGCATTTAAGATGGCGAGGGTGCCGGCGCCACTGCCTACGTCAAGCGCCCAGCCGTCCGAAGGCGTGAAAGTTTCGCTCAGATAAGGAATGGTCTGCCATTCTTTGAGCCGTTTGGTATGCAGACGTTCGAAGTAGGCCGGCGTCGTTTCAAAGAGATGCGTTCCGCGCGTCGATTGTCGTTGTTTGTCTTCTTCGGTTAAAAACACGGGAATCCCATCTTCGACGGAATATGAGCGTTTGCAGGCCTGGCATCGCAGGCAGTCCCGCTCGAAACTGAGATCCTGATGATCCCAGGGACAAGCGAGCAGTTGAAGCAGGGTCGAGAGATCGTTGGCCATCGTTAGCATGCAATTTCCTCCGGTGTTTTATATGCCAGTTCATATTGTTCGGCGATGCGGTCCCAATTAAAAAATTGTTCGACTCGCAGGGGATTGGCCGCTTCCATCGCCTGGCGGCGTTGGGGATCTTTTAAGAGAGTGACCATCGCGCCGGCCAAGCCCGTGGCATCGCGGGGAGCCAGCATCAAACCATTGACGCCGTCCAGAACAATATCAAGCGTCCCGCCCGCCCGGGTCGTGACCACCGCCCGGCCTGTGGCCATCGCTTCCAGCAAAACGATCCCAAAGCCTTCGTGCAAGGTATGAAAGGCAAAAAGATCGCAGGCTTCGTAATAATGCGGAAGGTCCTCGTCCTCTACGCGTCCTGTAAAACGCACCTGGGAAGCAATTCCTAATTTTTGCGCATGTTGTTCGAGGCGGACTCGTTCCGGACCACCGCCCACAATAACAAAAAGCGTATTGGGAAGCTCATGAAGAGCTTTGGCCGCCGCATCAAGATAGTAATGAACGCCCTTGCGTTCGTGAAGCCGCTGTACAGTCAGCACGATCGATCGGTCTAGCGGAAGGCCAAGCCGTCGCCGAGCGGCCTCCTTAGCGGCCTGGCCTGCGGGATGAAAACGTTCCAGGCTGACGCCATAAGGGATGATTGGAATCGGTTTTGAGGGTTCAAATAATTCGTTGATCTTATCGCGTACGAAGGAAGAGGCGGCGACTGTTTCCTGGCTTTGTCGGATCATCCAGCGATTCAGAAAGCGCAGGTAACCGCAGGGCGTGTAATAGGGGTCATAGACATCATTGCCGACTAGGGACAGCACGACAGGCTTCCCAGCCCGTCGCGCCCATGCCATCCCGGCATACCCGGTCCAAAGCATGTAATGCAGGTGAAGAAGATCCGGTTGAAAATCGTTGAGGGCGTGAAAAACACCGGGAAAAGCCTGCAAGCAATGCGCGATTTCGCTGAAACGCCGCCAACGGGATGGTGCCAGGGAACGGTAGCGGCGAACCTCGATGCCGTCGATAGTCTCTTCTGCTTTCCAATCGAGCCGATAGCGCGGCGTAATGACGCGGACGAGGTGGCCCTTTTGAACCAAACGTCGAGCCAATTCCCAAGCGCCGATCTCGGCTCCACCACGATTGGGCAGGAACCAGGGAATCAGGATGGCAATTCTCATAAAACGGCTTCGTTCTCTCGCGGAATAATTTTTGTATTGGCGGGCATCAACCGGACGCGTTCTCTCCAGTCGCATAAAAGATCCTGCAGCGTTTGTTCAAAAGGAATGTGAGGCCGCCAGCCCGTACGTTGAGTGAACTTTGTGGGATCGCCGTAGATAATCGGAAGATCGGCAGGACGAAGGCGGTCAGAGTCTTGCTGAATTCGGATGGAAACCGTACTGTAGCTGAGAATATTCTGCAAAACTGTTTCCATGCTGCGCGGCTGGCCGGAGCAAATGTTATAAACCTCGCCGGGTTCCGCTTTTTTGGATGGCCAGGACATAGGCCCGGACCATATCGCGCACATCGACATAATCCCGCTGGGCTTTCAAATTGCCAACGTGCAGAACCGGATCCGCCAAGCCCGCCTCAATGAAAGCAATTTGTTTGCAAAAACTGGATACGGCATAAGAGTCAGGACGGCCGGGCCCAGTATGGTTGAAAGACCGCGTTCGAACAACTCGGAAATTATAGGAGCGGAAATACTGATGGGCCATCAGGTCCTGGGCGACTTTTGAGACTGCGTACGGAGAGAGCGGGCGCAGAGGATTTTCCTCCTTCACGGGGAGCTCTTCGGAGCGGACTAAACCGTATTCTTCGGAGGAACCGACGACCAGGATGGCCGGGTGTTGCTGCAATTCCCGAAGCATCTCCATCATGTAGGTTTGCGCCATGACGTTGGCATTCATGGTTCCAACCGGATCTTCCCAGGAAACAGTCACTTGCGGCTGGCCGCCGAGATGATAAATCACATCCGGCCGCACCTCGCTCAGACTCTGCCTCCAGAAGGAAGGGTCACAGGAGGATCCTTCAAGCCAACGAACGCCTGGATGTGAACGCGCGAACTCAGGCTGTCGATGGCGGGTTACCCCCCAAAGAATGGATTCGTTTTCTTCCGCCAAAAGACGGCATAAATAAGTGCCCACAAAGCCGGACGCGCCGGTCATTAAAATTTTCTTCATAAAAAGGAGTATTTATTATATGTTAGATTGCTCTGGTTTCGAGAGCAAAAGGGGGTGTGGGGGTAAAAAGTAGGTGATTTGGTTTTGACGTCACCCCGGCGAAAGTCGGGGCCCAGTGGCTTTTCGCCAACCATCAATTTAAATGTTCCTGCCACAGATGGTCCCACCGCTGATTCAAAAGCGCCACCCGCACTTGCAGGATCGCTTGGACATTGACCTTGTTCCAGCACATGCCGGCTTGCTTGAGCCGTGAGCCGACCAGATGCTTGCAGCTGGACTCCGTAACGCCCGAGCCAATGAAGTAGCCGTGTCTTCGGAAATATCCGTAACGCATCCGGTCCCGATGGGCAGCAAAATATCCGATTACCTTTCGAACCTCTTCTTTCGCCCGAGGGAGCGGACGCAAGCGTTTGAGGGCCGGCAAGACCGCCGCGCCGTCTCGTTTATAAAGCACTCCCGACCAGCGCTGCGCCCAGAGGGCGGCCTTGGGACTTCCTTCGCCATAGAGCGTGTTGGCGACTTCCCAGAGCTTTTCCTTGGCGTGAAAGAAGTCGATGATTTCAATTCTGTCTTTCGGCAGCCACGTCTCGGCTTCGTTCCAGATCCAAGCGCCACCATCGGCCAGAACCACCACTTCTTTGGTTTTCTCCAACCCTTGCTTGAGCGCCTCCACGTATAGCCTTCGGCCAAAAGCTTGAGAATCTTCGGTCGTGCCCACGTATCGCGTGCGTTGTCGCTCAGGCTCTTCGCCCTTCTTGACCGGTACACGGGCGGTAAAGACCGATGCCACTTTCACCTCTTTCCAGCCGTCTTCCATGTGCACCGTGGTTCCGTCCGGCGAAATGTACAGGCGCTCCGGCGCTTCTGGATTCTCGACGGGGGTGGGCTTTCTCTTGCCCACTTTGAACATCTCACGGATTTCCTCTTGAGCCTCTTCTTCCAAACGTTCCCCGAACGCCTCGGTCAGCTCCCGAGCGTCCCGCCGGTTGTAATGTACCCCGCTTAAAGACATCAGCAATTCTTCGGCTCGCTCAAACGGTACTTCCGCATTCACTCTCACCATCGCTTCCGCTAACGCCGGGCTGACTAAACTTTCCACAATTCCCAACCGCTCATCCAACGGAAAGTATCCTTGGCCACAGGCCCCGCAATAATAATATGCCCGCTTGACACCCACCGGATGCATCAACGTAAAGATCGTCTTGCCGCGATGATTCACAAACCGCGCTGGCTGTTGACAACTTTCACAGCTCACCGAAGTCCCTTGATAGCCCGTCCCCATCCCTCGCTCCAGCGCTAAGCCTAACACCGTCCCACCCACCTTCAGCGCATCCTCTCGAATCTCCCGCTCCAACACGAAGAATCCGCCCGGCGTCAAATCCCGTGCCTTGGCATAGGCTTTCGCCCACAACTGCTCCACTTCCCGATGCAGCGCCTCTCGAACAACATCCGGAATCCCCAACGGCATTTCCTTGACCGCGGCTGTTTTTGTAAGCTCCTGGGTGCCCCCGTTCATTTCTTCAATGTCCTCCTTGTCACGGGTGATCAATTCGCGTTGGTAGCCCGTCGACACAGAAAGAATAGAACAAATGGAGGGGGCTTCCTATTTACAGCCACTGGGCCCCGACTTTCGCCGGGGTGACGTCAAAACCAAATCACCTACTTTTTACCCCCACACCCAAGCAAAAGGGGCTAGTTTTCGGCTAAGGACGTTTGAAAACTGGAGGTCAACCAAGGTTTAATCAATAACAGCGAAACTGACTTGGGAGTCGAAGGAAAAGCGTTCAATGCGTAGTTTTGATAGGCCGCAAACTTCAAGTGCAGCCAGCGTTTCTCCAGGAAAATTTGGTGTATTCAATTCGTCAAAGGCGATAACGCCGCCTTTGGGGATTCGCGGCAAGAAAGCTTCGAGGGCAATTTTAGTCGGTTCGTAGAGGTCAACGTCCAAATACAGCAGACTGATCACGGTGTGAGGATGCCGCTTGAAATATTCAGGGACCGTTCTCTTGATATCCCCCTTGATGAGTTCGACTTTCGGAATATGTCCCAGAAACCGATTGGAGTCAAAAAGTTCAGCGCTCTGTTCAAGATCTTTGTAGGAGTCGATCCCGTAACCGCCAGGATGCAGGTGCTCAGAAACCCCAGCTTGATCTAACTTATGAGGAGTCATGAAACCCGTAAAGGTGTCAAAACCAATGACTTTTCGCTGATGGTTCACCGGTTCAAGAATGGCACTCAGTTGAGCGTAAGTCATCAGGCCTCCACCGAAGAGCACACCACATTCCACAATGCTGCCTTGAACATTGAGAACACGTTTGAAGATTTCATATCGCGAGAGAAATCGCGTAATAGATTGACGGGGCACAAATTTGGCGAAATTCTGAAGCTTCTCAACATTCGAGCCAATGCTCTCTGCGAAATACGTTTCCAATCGCTCCTGATAGTGTCGTTCTCCTGACGTCGTATCTTTCCTTTCGCGAAACCGGTCAACTTTTCTTGATATCATAACTTCCTCTCGTTGTCGTGACGATGGATGGCACCCTGGTTCTCAATGTTCTATTGAGTTCTTGTACGAGTCGATCGATACGGTTTTGTTCAACACCGTGTAGTCTGGCGCCGAGCGCAATGGACTCGGCAGGAGAATGTTGACATCCGGAGCAATAGAGACCATAGCGTCTGAGGATTCGATCCGCATCGTCGCCGCACTGTTCGATCAAATCGGCGATGACGGTGTCTCCTGTAATAGAGGTCCGGCCTATTTTTGGCGGCTCAGCCGCCCGTTTAAAATAGGGCGCGTGCAGCAACCTCCAGAACCCTGCGTGGTAAATATCTGGAGATCTCTTAAATCTACACCAATATCCAGTCTGCGCCTCATCCCAAGAGAGATTTTGCCGGATGATGCGGTCAAGTAACCCGCATGGGATTTCGATTTCTAAATTCGGATGATCGACCGCAACGGGCAAGATTTTCACGCATCCATTTTTGACTTCAAAAAAAAGATCATTTCCGCCGCGATCGAAACTTCCTTCCAGTAAACCAATTCGAACCAGAATGGACTCGCAGTAAACCATCTCTTGCAGATCGTTCATGCGTAAGAAATAATTTTCTACGTCCGTTCGTTGAATGCCGGAGAGAACGGGATGGTGTTTATCAAACTCTTCTTTATTAAAAGTTTCCTTCAGATGGCGGATGACTGCTTCTCGGTCGTTTAATTTCCGCCTGTCAAAATCCGTTCGTTGAATCTGGTCCGTTTGTGCATTCCATGTTTCACCCGGCAGAAGGTCGATGACGCGTATGGGAGTGTCCGCAAAGGCTTTGACCACATCATTCAAAGTATTGGTTCTTAATAGGCGCATATAATTCTGATGCGAGGGATGCCACAGAGCAAAATCCCCGGCAAAGGGCAGAAGGTAGGACGCCTTATACAGTTTCATGGCCTGACTAAGCATGTCCAGCATGCCACGACAACCGCGCTCCATAATGGCGATCTTTTGAGTGTCGCTTAGATGGCTCCAAGTAACTGGATATCCAGAAGCCACAGGAGAATAGGCGGAAGCTACCACATCCACCGGGGCAACGTACGCGGCGATCCGTGGATTGAGGCCAGCGTCGTTTAAATTGAGGAAACGCAGGTCCCCCATTTCCATCAAAACGATTGAGTCATTAAAGAGACTGCCTGGCTCAAAAGCCGTCAGTTTAAAGTTGTCAGAAATTTCTCGGGTTTCCCCAAAACTCAGCGGGACAATATTTTTGAATCCGAGAGCTTCGAGTCGTTCGACCATTCTCTGGTTTGGAAAATCTGGAATATAAATGGGTACCGTTCGGTTGACACGATTGAGAGTAGGCTCGTGAAAGTGATCTGGATGTTCGTGAGAAATATAAATCCCGTCATAATGCAGATTCGCAAAGTTCGTTATGGGCGGAGGATATTGGATCCACCCTCCCATGAAAGCTGGGCCAAAAAACCACGGATCAGTCAGAAGCGTGTAATTTTCGTATCGAAACTCAAGGCTGGAGTGCGAATGCAGTTGAATCGTTATGCCGGCTTTATGCTTGTGGACGCTTGGAGGGATTAATCCAGCTGCCCGCATCGGCACATTCACCCAAAGTCGATCGTATTCAATATAAATGGGTATAGAACTAAGATATTCTGATGGAGCATTGATACACTTCCCGGAAAGACGATCAAATTGCCATCCGTGATTAGGGCATTCGAAAACATTCCCTATATCCTGTACATTGCCGCCGGCATGTGGGCAAACACTTGAAAACAGTTGGTAAGAGTTTTCGTGACGAACTATGTAATACGATTGATTTTCAATCGAAATACGGGCCGGAAACTGTATATACGAAGATTCGAGTCCGAGATCAATCTTTTGTGAATGGAGCATATTCCAATTGTGAATTATAGCTTACCAAACTCGGTTGTTTCTCGAGGGTTTGAGGTCCCTGCAGTTTCAGAGCGCGCATAGCGCCAGACATCTCCCAGATGGATGCTCTTCCAGAAAGCCTTCAAATCTTCCTTAGTGCCTTCCTTTAACACTCTGATCAGAAGCAGGTAAATGACCCCCGCCGGCAACACAACGGCCAGAGCCCAATAGGGTGATAATTGTGGTGCGCGTACGGGAACAAAGCAAGCGGCCATCGCCAGCCCTCCCACAGTAATGCGAAATATTTGTTGAGGAAAACCTATTCCAGTCAGATCTTTTACAGCCCAATAAACAGGCACTGCAGGAATCAGCCAGAGAGCCAATTGAGCAAGGGAGGCCGCGGTGAGACTTCCATGCCAGTGCCCGACGCCCCATAGAGTTCCCAGATAAACGGCGACTGTAACGGGATTAATTTTGAGCAGAAGTTTATGGCGTTCGGAAGCGAGCAAAAGATACTGGAACGGAATCAGTGCAGCGACCACCCAACCCACAAAGAAGAACGCGGCCGCGGCCTTTGCTGCCGGTAGATAAGTAGGGCCATAAACAGATCGTATTACCAACGGCGCTAAAGCCATGCTGACCACAGTGACGGGCGTCATGATGAGCATCATTTTCCGGAAGGTTTGCCTGAAGGTCTGACGCAAAATCGCACGATCCCCCGCACTGAACTCGGTGGCAAGTCGAGGAGCCAGGACTGTCAAAACCGCACTGGGGATCGATTTGAAAGCTTCGTACATATTGCGGGCGATGCTGTAGTAGCCCAATTGGGCGGAGGAGAAGGAAACCCCCAGGATAACCCGATCCACAGTATCCATCAGTGTGGAAACTGGAGTGAGAATCAGCACAGGTTTGGCATATTCCCAATAGGAAATAAGGACTTTACGAGAGACACGAATCGGACTTGGCAATCGAGGTAATAAACGAATGGCCATGCCCATTTGGGCGCCCGCTTCACATATGAATGCAATCGCCACTGACGTCAGCGACCTCTTCCAGCATAGCATCCCGGTCACAGCGACGAGTCGCACACATTTGCTAGAAATAGTACAGAGAGCTATCTTTGCCGCTTCTTGCTTGCCTTCAAATGTCTGAATGAATACCTGGCTGAAATTTTGGATCATGACGTAGGCAAGAAATAGGACAAAGGCAGTCAGTTCGGACGGTGCTTGCAACGTACGCATCAAAATCGACCATGCCGCCAGCACGGCCAACAGCGCAAAGCCATTGAGAACAAAAACAATGGCTCCATAAGCGCCAATACATTGCTCCAAGGGCATGCCTTCGGCGACGCGCTTTAAATGAGCCTGTGCAAAGCCCAGCGTTGTAATCATCATGAAAAGCCCGATCAATCCAAAACAGAAGGCCATTTGGCCGACGCGATCGGGTCCGAGCCAGCGAGCAATCAGGATGCTGGTGATCATGGTGGTTACAACATCGAACCACTGGCTCATGAATAACGTTAACGATTTCCTGCCTAACATGAAATTGGTTGCCCACTGCCGGAGGTACTGGGAGATCCGGTTTTTGGAACGAGAGCTTCCATAGAATCCAACGATCGGGATGCGGAATGGCTGTCCTGAAATCCCAGATATGTCTTGAGAAAATCGGATCGACGGATTGCATCGATCTGTAAATCATCGAAGCGTAGCTGCGGTAATCGGTTAATCGCTTCCACCACAGAAAATGATTGGTTTACACCGGTAAAATTTATCATCTCGCGGAATTTAAGATAAGGTCGATAGGTCCTAAAATCCTTGTAATCGCATCGATTCGGTAGGATGGCCAGACTCGGAATGCTTCGAAAAGCAGCCTCATAAACAATATTTGAAGAGAAATGAATGCATAAATCGGCAATCGCGAGGCATTGGGCAATCGTGGAAGGATAAAATTCTTCATCGTAGAGAACTTTATCTGCAAGCCTTCGCGCGTAAGGGCGGACGGGGTCTTTTAATCGAGCTTTAATGAAGAGAAGCGCATTATTGGCGTCGCAAAAACGTCGTATGGCCTTCACTACATTTCGGTCGTTCTCCCCTCTCCAAGCCTGACCCATCCATCGCGGACGTCCGGCGAGCGCGCCAGCGGCCAGCGCTGTCACGCGAGAAGGAGCTCCGTAAATGTAGGGTACCCAATAGCGGTCGACACTACTGTCGAAAGGGAAGGGCAACAGGAGAACAATTTTCTTGTCAAGTGGTATCCCCCATGCCTGGCGGACTGACTGCGGTTCAATGGCAGCATAGACGTCGAGTTCCGAGTGCCCCACTGGAACACATTTGGAAGTTAAAGCGGTGAGCTGGTCTGGACTACCTCCCTCTTCCTGAAGAGCTTCCTTGGCCCATTCCGTCCAGCGATCGGAATAGACTAGAACGCGATCATACCTCAATAAATCCTGCGTGCAGAGAAGCACATCGGAGGCATGCTGCATGGCCACCCAGGAAACGGCCAAATGTTTACGGCGAAAGGCTTCTTGTAACTTGGGATAGATTGGGTGCGTGTTGAGAAAAACCAACGTGTCGATCTTAAAGCGCTCGATGATGTCACCCAGTTCATCGGGGTTTTCCCAGGACAATACCGTGGGGCTGCCTTGAGCGAACCTGGGGACTGAATTCAGAACTGGGCTATCATAGGCCTTACTCGTTCCAATAACCCAAAAAAGGTCATGAATGCAGAATACAGAATGGCCGCGTCGCAAGGCCTCTTCAATCAGCGGCGAGAAATATTTGTAATAGCTTTTGCGATGAACAAGAAAAGCAATTTTCATGAAAGTATGAGGGGCTTACGCCTCTGGCCAGAGGCGTTGTGGAACGATATAGCTTGAGACGAGGGATTTGACTTCGGGGTGTTGATCCAAAAACAAAATAATTTCATTCAGTGCAAATCGAGGAGCTTTCTGGCGCAGCGCGGCGTAGACTCTCCGGCACACGACGAGATCTTCGGGATAATCAACCGTAAGGCGCAAATCCTTCAGCCTTTCTAGTTCCGCCGGGATAGGAAGTACTTGGATTTTAAAATCTCGGAAATGTTCGCGAATGTAAAGACTGCAGAATTCGGAGCGGTGCTTAGTGTCCCCTAAGCGGTGAGAAATTTCGAGAGATTTCATTGAATAAATTTCAAAATGACTTCCCTCTGGAACTCCGTCGAGCGTAGTCACATCGTTGTTATATTCGACGTGATATTTCCACGCGATGGGCAGTAATTCGTAATAAAAATAAGGAGATTCTGTAGTTACACGAAATATGTCGGTGGCTTCAGCCTTTCGGCCGCAATCGATGAGACGTTTCAAGACATCCTTTTCATCGCCGATAATATATTGAATTTGATGCTTTTTGGCGACATCAATGAATGGAAGATTAACAACACCTTCTGAGATACCCAGAACCGCATCACTTATTTCAGGAAGAGTCTTGATGAGATTAATCATGTGATCCAATATCGTCACACCTTTCTCGATATCTAGGTTCTGAAGCGGCTTTCCATACAGTCGGCTACCTTGCACCCGGCAAGCAAGAGCGGCAACGAGGCGCCTCACGAAACCATCTCCACGGTTATGGGTTGATTGGCATCCGTATCGACGTCCAGTCGTCTGTCCAGTGCTTGATCCAAGCTGTAGAGAGCATGTTGCGGATCCATTCGACTTGAGCGTTTCAACGCGATGGCTTCGGCTGTCAGGATTTCTCCTTTCCGCAGCGGCCGAATGGAGACAACTACTTTTGTCACTTTTCGCCGATATTGTTTTTCACCTTCCCCAAGTTCAAGGGCATCCGATCCGAGAGCTCGTTCCATTTGGCGAATTTGTTGCACAAAACGAGTGAAGCGCTCCGGCTCGAGCGCTGAAATATAATCCTCAAGCTGCAATGAACGATCGAGCGTAATGTGTTTTTCAATGGTCTGGACACTTAAAGGGAGGCTAAGTAAGGAGAGATTCATCGCTTCTTCGGTAGCGCCATCCTGGTGGTCCATAAACCCAAAGCGAAATACCGGAAAGCGTTGTGTGAAACTGCGGAGTCGTAAAACATGATTCGATTCCAGCGGTGTCGGATCTCCTTGGAATCCGTACAGAAGAGTGATGCGTTCATGGGGTTGCAGTTTATGTTTCTGGATGAATGCGGTCAGCTCGTCTGCCGTGATGCCGCCCAGCGAGATGAACAATCGCCATGACCCTGCCAAAGCGGTCCTCACCAAACGGTCGTTAAAAAAGTCGGTCGAATGAATTTTTATGCCATCGACACCTAACTTCTGAGCCACCTGCAAGCTTTTTTCACCAAAAATATCGACATAAAATCGCAGACCATTGGCGTGTGTTTCGGTTATAAGATCTTTCCACACTGACTCGGGCATTTCCAGTTTTTTGAATAAACTGTAGTATTCGTAATCGGGGGTGGCGAGCTCATCGCCGTAGACGAGCTGCATCTTGAAGGCATTGGCGCGAGCACAAATAGCGCCCTTCGCTAGGAGCCTCGCGAGACTAGGGTCCCCTTCGTATCCCTGGGCGGCTTCAGCAATGATTTCAACAGCCATAACGATCTATTCTTGTTTCAGCTTTTGGTGTTTGGTACATCCACTACCGAATTCAATGCACAGTCGTTGCAAACGGAATTCTTATAGTATTCGCCATCTTTGTGCATTACGCGAAGATCGCGCATTTGTGAGCCTTTCCAGATTTCTTCCACAGACTGTTTGTAAATGTTGCCAACGACCAGATGAGCACCGTAGAAAGTGCAGCACGGTAGTACAGTGCCATCGTGCCGGATAACCATACGTTGCCAAGGTTGAGTGCAGCGGAAATCGAGTGTTTTAACGCCAGTGCTAGCCGTCAGACTCTGGGCTCTTTCTAGCTCAGGCATCGGATTAATATATTCTTGGATTGCAAAAAAGTCGACATGCGGTTCCCAGTATTCAATAAACTTCGGCAGCTCATGCTCATTGAGAGACATGCGGACAAAACTTACACGCACCAAAGGCAATGCTGAACCCATACTGTTTCGTAGAGCAATAAAATTCATCACATTCTTTTTAACGTCTTCAAAATTTGCGCCTATGCGAATTTTGTCGTAGGTCTCCTGTGTATGAGCATCGAGCGAAATCATCAGTCGGGTGATGCCGGCCTCAACCAATCTGCGGCCCATTTTGTCCGTCAGCACGGTTCCATTGGTGCTGAGCATAATATCCAGGATTCCTTTGGACCGCGCGTATGCCGCAAAATCTGGCATATCCTGGCGTAAAAGAGGCTCATTAACATAATTGAGCTGTATCGATTTGAGCCCTTTGGGCACCCCGTCATCAATGATTCGCTTAAACGTGTCCAACGTCAGCCAGTCTTCGCGGGTGGTGACTTTGGTTTCTACCGACCAGGTACACATGGGACAGCGCAGATTGCAGGAGTAATTCAGTTCGAAATCTAAGTGGGTGGGAAATGGCGTCTCGATTTCGAATCGGGTTGCGGATTCCCACTGCTTTCGGTATTCCCAATACTCGTTGCCTACATCATCGGCTATGGTTTGATGCGGATCTTTTTTGAGACTCAGTAGTTTTGTGAAGCTGGATGTATCGACGCGCTCGTACGGTTTGGACTTAAGATCTGCCATGGGTTCCTCGTTTCTCTAGTTTTTTGAAAATACTTGTGTATGGTTTTGGGGACTCTTGGCCGGAATACGTAAAGATGAACGTCCCACTAAGTCCCATGTAACAGGTGTTCCTTTACGTACGGCGCGATTGACTGACCTCCCAAGGAGTTTATTATAGAACTTTGGAGGAAGTCCTTTCCCGGGACGAACGCTTCTAAGATTCGCAGGAGTAAAACGTTCTCCCGACATCATATCCTGGGCTACATAGAGCGAACGTCGGAATACAAGAGATTGTTGTTCGCCGGGTCCTGGTCCATAATACTTGTGGCCAATTGCTTTCCACACGGCAGTACTCGCACGAACCAAATCGGCCAATTCTTCCGGTTCCAGAGAAAAAGCCGAATCCACGCCCCCATCCTCACGTCTCAGGGTTAGATGTCGCTCAATGACGACAGCGCCAAAGGCGACAGAGGCTATCGACACGGCGGTCCCCTCCGTATGATCTGAGAGTCCGATAGGAATGCGAAATTTGGCGCGCATCGCTGGAATCGTTGTTAAATTGACTTCTTCGGGGGGTGCAGGATAAGCGCTGGTGCATTTGAGCAGAATGAGCTGTTTGCAGCCGGTCTTGCGAGCGGCTCCGACCGCCTCAGTAATCTCCTTTGCATTGGCCATACCGGTGGAAATAATCATTGGTTTGCCCGTCGCAGCGACGCGCTGGATAAGTGGAAGATCAATATTTTCAAACGAGGCGATTTTATAAAGCGGCACGTTGAGCGATTCGAGAAAGTCTACAGCTGTGGCATCAAAAGGTGTACTGAATCCGATCATTCCCAGTTCGCGGCAGCGTTTGAAAATGGGTTTGTGCCATTCCCAAGGCGTATACGCTTTTTTGTACAAATCATAAAGCGATTGTCCTTTCCAGAGAGAGGCGGGGTCATTAATAAAGAATTCGTTTTCGGCCAGATTAAGCGTCATGGTATCGGCGGTATAAGTCTGGAGCTTTAGAGCATGAGCACCCGCTTTCGCAGCCGCCTCAACAATGTTTATGGCACGCTCAAATGATCCGTTGTGATTCCCCGACATTTCGGCAATTATGAATGGCGGATGACCTGGTCCAATCTGATATTGTCCCACCCGAATCAAAGTTCCAAAATGAAAACGCCTCATTCCAAGATCCGCCCGGTCTCAAAGGCTTCTGCGGCTTCACACCCGACTACCGAACCGCGCCACCGCGCTAAAGCCTCCACAGCTTTATAACTTCGCGCATGCGGCCAGGACCGCATTTCCAGGGAGTATGCCCGCAAGGCCTTCAGTTTCAATGCCAGTGTGTGTGACACATCTATGAACCAAGTCGGGGAGAAGGGAGCACGACGCGCGTTTTGCCAATGGGTGCTTGAAACCACTTCAGAAAACAGCAGGCGCTTAACCGGATGACCGGGAATGGGACGACACGCTGTGAGTACGGCTTGATGCGTGATTTGATGATCAATATTGACGTCAGCCGCATGATGCGTATAGACGACTTCCGGCCGGAAGCGTTCGATCGTCTGTTCCACGCGTTTAATGACGGACAAGAGGTCCATAGAATCCATTCGGTTGTCTGGAAAACCGCCAAATTCAACGGAGGAGCTCCCCACAATGTCATTGGCACGACGAGCGCCTTGAGTCAACTTGACCAGCAAGCGGCGATCCCTGTCTGCAGGAGGCGCCGGCCATCGGCGACTTGTCATTCCTTCGGCCATCAGAAGAACCCGGACATGATCTCCATGGGCTGCATGCCGAGCCATTGTGGCACCACAACCAAGGATTTCATCATCAGGATGGGCGGCAACAACAAGGATTGACTTACCGTTTGCGTTTTTCTGTGATTGTGACATCAGCTATGATCCTTCCGGGCTTTAAGGATGCCCTGCTAAATTCCAAGTGAAATTCAGCCGTTTCTAGAAAAGCCTTGGGGTATCCTTCCGCATCAAGCATCCGAATCCAATTGAACACCTGTTCAAGCGAGTGAACCCGGGTCAGATTACTGTCCGCCGGTCTTCGACGTTTGAACGTCACAACGGTGCCGCGCTGGGGTTGAGGAGCGGGTCTTCTGCGGATAATCGTCGTAATCATGCCTTCAATAATTTGTGCTGCTCGCAGATAGATTTCTTCTGCAGACCCATGAAGTGACAGAGGACTCTTCAAATAGACGGGGCCGCCATCAACGATCCGCGTGCAGCGAAGGGCCGAAATTTTTGTCTGCTCAATTCCTCGGGCGAGTAGGTTCTGAAGTGGTGTTCCTCCCCGTCCAAAAGGCACATCAGTCATATGGAAAATAACGCACTCGAAATTCTCATAAATGTTCGCCGGAATGATGTAAGACCAATGTGGAAAAAACACATAGCGAGCATCAATGGCACGAAGATTTTCCACAGTTAAATCATTATGTTTATTCATATAGACGAAACGGCCTGGGTGCCTTTTTTTCAAGCGCGCGAAGGATGCCTCATACCCATCTCGGCTGACCGCAAAAACGTAGCGCATTTTTCAGTTTCCTGCCGTCAATTTAGTACGAATCGTCTCACGGTAACCTTCCCAATCTTCTTTAGTAAGGGTGAAAACGGCTACGTTTTCGTCATGTCCATTCTTTTTTACATGAGTTTGCAACTGAGTTTCTTGAGTAAAGCCGAGTTTGCGATGCAGAGCCAAAGCGGGAAAGTTAAACATAAAAGATTCCCCTCGAATCGTTTTCATGTCGAGTTCGTTGAAGGCATATTCTAATCCGAGGAAGCCGAGATGAGAGCCAGTTCCTTTCGGCAAGGAATTTTCACCAAGATAGAATCCCCAGACGCAACGTTTCTGAAGTCGATCGATTTGTGTGAAATAAACGAGCCCTACAGATACCCCATCAACTTCAAACAGGCGGTAGCAAATATCGATACGCCTGGAAATCTCTTGAAACCACATTCGATGACGATTTGGAGTGATCAATTCGTCGGTATACATAACGGCTCTTATTCTATCTGAATTTCGCCAGCGGAGCATCAAATCCGCATCCGACGGTAAAAGAGGACGCAGTCGATAGCGGTTCATCGGCTCTGTTCCTTCATGGCTTCAACCACTCGCTGAGGGCCATTAGCATTGGCCTCATACGAAAGAGTCAGTGCTCGGTCACTCATTTTTCGCACATGGTCCGGCTTCGCCAAAAGCCGTTCTAGCTCTATACGCAGACGGTTTTCGGTAGCTTCCTCACGGTCAATAGACAGAAGAACGCCTGCTTCCGCGAGGGCTTTTGTTCCCGGAATCTGATTGTCAGCCCAGGGGATTGAAATGCAAGGGAGTCCAAGAAGTATCCGTTCCCATGCGGCCTGACCACCGCCTCCGATGGCGAGATCCGCTTTCTCAATGAGTTCCGCCATATTGGATACTTCATGGAAGTAACGCGCATCAGGCAAATTCCTGACGAGGTCCTGCAATTCGGCATGATGCGGGTTTGTGCGACCGCCTACGATATCAATCGATAGGTGTTGTCGGTTGAGAGAAATAAGTGTCCGCAACACTACTGCAGTCAAGTTAAGGGGATCCGACCCACCTAGAAAGACTAGAACTTTAGAGATATCTCCCTTTCGGACTTTCTTGCGCAGAAGCGCTTTCTGGAATTCTGGGCGCAGCAGAGCATATTGAGGACCCAAAAGCATTTTCACATGTGAGCCGACATAGTCGCTATAGCGCTTGGCCATATCCGGGTGCCAATTCGCGTCCAGGAGGAGGTCGCCGTCGTGCGGTCGATCGGCCAGGTCATCAATCACGAGCAGGCGCCGGGCCTTCTCACGCACGTGGCGTTCCCATCGGGCATCGAGTGCGTAATGATCAACGATAACCCAATCCGCAGGTTCTTGACGCAGATGATTTGAGAATTCAAGCGCATCCGCATTCCACGAAATACCGAGCCAATCGGCATAAGGCTGGCGCTCCCCCAACTCGGGTTTGGGTTGAGTGGCCTGCAACGTTTTCACTGGAAAACCTTGGTCATTGAGAAAACCATTGAGGTCGCCATTTTGATGTCGAGAATAGAAAGTGACTGATTTGCTCAACCTGTGTAATTGTTTAGCCAAAGCTAAGCAACGCATGATGTGACCCGTTCCCATGGCGAGAGATGCGTCTGCCCGGATGGCCACAACGCCAATGGAATCCTCCGTCATCGTAAACGGAAAAGCGGCTGCAGCGGATCACAGTGAAGTGATTCGCGAAGTTTATGATCGTAGATTGCCCTGCTCAGAATCGGGAAGACCTCGCTATAAACATTCTGTAATCGTCGAAGATCTTTATCTGAGTGCGCGTAGCTCATGTTATGGGTGCCAAAAGTCAAAATCCCCCGCGCGAAAATCTCCTGAAGAAAAAGCGTCTTAATTTCCCAAGAGGTATAACCTTCTGCGTCTTGCAGATTCAAAAAGATCCATGACGGATGTCCTGAAACAGACATCACATTTTCCAGGCCAGCCTTCTCTAGAGTGCTCCGAAGAATCTGAATCACTTTTTGACCCTGACGGACGAGAGTTTTGACGATAGGTTTCTTGCGCAACTTGGTCAGAGTCGCCTTCGCGGCGGCCAATGATAGAGCCTCGCCGCCGAATGTGAACGAAAAAAATATTTCCTCCATAAGACGCATGTATTTTGCCGGACCTGCAAGGACTGAAACGGGATACCCGTTGGCGACGCCTTTGCCAAAGGTCGCTAAATCAGGAGTAATGCCGAAGAGTTCCTGAGCGCCGCCATTGGCAAAGCGGAATCCGGTGATAGTCTCGTCGAAAATAAAGAGCGCTCCGTGACGGTGGGTGAGTTCGAGCGCCTCTTGGAGAAAACCGGCTTTTGGCTCAATGACATTCATGGGTTCAAGGATTACCGCAGCCACTTGGTCGGGAAAGCCCTTGAAAACTGCATG
>Ga0206942_1190_pt1 | contig 17496 bp, 9 predicted proteins | sample Alteio_BWOrgHeat_6_FD_153253 | JGI IMG/M metagenome (GOLD analysis project Ga0206942, IMG submission 153253) | Enriched cells from forest soil in Barre Woods Harvard Forest LTER site, Petersham, Massachusetts, United States -... | ecosystem: Environmental > Terrestrial > Soil > Temperate forest > O... | reverse complement strand
ATCTCGCTCGGAGTGGTGGGAATTGTTTTTGCGATTGTGCAAGGCGGACTCATCCGAATCATTATTCCCAAACTCGGGCAGCAACGGAGTGTGTACGTAGGCTTGGCGTTGTATGCACTCGGATTTTTATTGTATGCGTTCGCCACGCAAGGTTGGATGATGTATGCGTTCACGGTGGTGTATTGCATGGGCGGGATTGCCGGGCCGGCCTTGCAGGGGATCATGTCGAGTGTGTTGCCACCCAACGAGCAAGGCGAGCTGCAAGGCGGCTTCACGAGTATGATGAGCGCGGCTTCGATCATTGGTCCGCCTGTCATGAACGGATTGTTTGCGTACTTCACCGGACCCGAAGCTCCTGTTTATTTTCCGGGTGCTGCGATGTTGCTCGGGGCAGTGCTCACCTTAGCGAGCGCCGTGTGGGCGAGAAGCAGTATGAAAAAAAATATGAAACCGGTGGAGGGGAAGTAAACAAAATTTTCCTTTGTTGCTCATCCGTAAAACAAAATCGTAAAACAATAATTTGAATGTGCCTTGCGATCTCCGGCCCCGAAAGCAATTAATTTTCCTTGGCCAACCGGAGGAAAACGAGAAGTGTCCTACACCTCTAAGGTGTAGGACGCTTTAAGGAAACTTTAAGGAAAAGATCAAATCACTTTTTCAGCTCCAACGAAATCTTCCTTGACTGCTCATCCGTAAAATAAAGCTCGTTGAACAGCAATTTGAAAGTGCCTTGTGACTGTGCGCGGAATGTGATCTCAGGCCCGAACGCAAGCAGTTTCCCCTGGCCTACCGGAGCTTCAAACGCTACTACTCCGCCCTTCAGATACGATTGGCCCCACGCCCATCCGCTGCGCAAAGGATTTTCTTCCGTAAACCAGGCAAGCGGTTTTACTTTTCCCTGAATGATTGCTTCGGGAGCGAGCGTAAACACGGGACTATTGTCAAAGTAAACATCTGTTTTATTCGACATGCCCCAGGTTGCGTTTTGTGTTGAGTCAAGATGAACACGCAGAAGGCTGCCAGGCACATAATATTTATCGTTCGGTAGATTGCGTTCCTGTCCGTTGAAGATTTCCGTCATCGCATTTTTCACGGGGAGCCCAAGATGGTAAGCCAGGTTCGTACTTGAGCCGATGGTTACGATTTTACCTCCTGCTTCAAGAAATTTTTTCAATGCAGGAATGGATCTCTCCGGAGTAATTTTCCCCATCGCATTGTGGTATTCAGCAGGGATTTCTTCAGGCTTGGGTTCTTTTCGGTTGGCTTCCCATTCATCCAACACTTCTTTTCCAACCGGAGGAATACCGCGGGTAACAAAAATGATGACATCGTATTTTTTGCGAAGATCACCGGCATCAATTTCTTTGGGATAAATGATATCGGCATTGAAATGATATTGTTCCATCAACCAACGCACCCAACCGGAAGACATAGAGCCACCGTAGGCGTCCCACAACGCAATTCGCTGTGTAGAAACTTTTGCTAGTCCGTCCGTTGGTTTTTTTGATACGCCATTTATTTTTAAACCTAAACTTGTTGCATCTTTTTCCAAGATGCTTTTCGCTTTTGCACTAAATGGAACATAAAATGTCCCCGCTCCATTGACACCATTTTTATCCGATAGCCCGTCGGCAAGACGATATACCTCGGCTCCCTCTTTTAGCAAATCATTTACGGCAACAAAGGAATTATTTGTTTTTGCATTTAAAATGTACCCAGCGGTGGCACTCGCGTCCATGCTGCCTTTGGGATTTTGCAATTCACCATAGTTGATTTGTTCAAACGGCCCGTCAAAGTTTTCAAGAAAGCGATCGAACTGTACACCCATCTGGTAGGCCAGCGTCCAGCCTGCGGCATCATACGGCCGAACGGGTGGACCACCGGGATATTGAAAATCATTCGGGTGATCTTGTGGCTCAAACATATCGATCACGTGTGGACGGAATGCCTGATTGGTTTTTACAATGTAGGATCCCGCCGGATATTTTTTCTTTCCCACGATAAAGTCAGACTTTGCAATCTCTACGCGGATTCCTGTTTTGATCAATGCGTTAATGAATTTTACGGCGGTAGGAAAATCAGCCTGATCGGAAGGGATAATGTAACCGCGCGCATCGCGCTTATCGGCAACTTTAAAAAGACTATCATAATATTTCAGAGGAATGCCATATCCACCCATGATGCTCGATTGATAGTTTGCCTCCGGTTTTTTTTCATCCTTTTTTTGTTTGCTTTTGTAAACGGTGGAGATGGCTTCAATCCTACTTGGGTATGGCGTCCAATAATCTCCGCTTCCTTTTTCAATGGAGTTTTTCCCCATACGATAAATATTGTACAGCAGATGATCACTGTTGCGGGCAGCATAATCCAAAACTGCATAGTTGAGCGTGAGTGAATAGTCGATGGACTGTTTGTAATGCCACTTTTGCGGAAGTACAGGATTGGGCGTGTTGTTGTTGGGAATGAGCCGCGAAGGAACAAGCGGAATATCGGCCGGCGTTGGACTTCCCACAATTTCTGTCAGCAGGCCAATCATGTTATGAAAGTGCGTAGTGGTACGCAAGCCTCCATTGTACCAGGTCGAAAAAACAGAACCACCCAACCGGGTATAACCTGGTTTGTTTTCTGTATTCAATCGATTAATCATCGCGGCACCCACTGCGTCAATACCCGTGATCATGCCGGGATCGAAAACATAATTAAAGGGGTCACGATAAGGAGGTCCGGCAAGCACGGAACCACCGGGTCCACTTTGATGATGATTGTACATGATCTGCGGAATCCACTCCACAAATAGTTGCCGACCCATGTTTTGCGTTTCTTTCATATTCATGATAAAGAAGTCGCGGTTGTTGTCATGACCGGCATATTTTTGATAAAGTCTTGGAAGATTATCCAACGACCGTTTTTCTGGTTTGGCTTCGCGCATGTACCAACTGGAAACCAACTCTTGCCCGTCGGGGTTAGCATGTGTGATAAGGATTACCACTTTGTCTAATATCCTCAGAGTTTCAGGATCCGTGCGTGTAATCAATTCATAGGCAGTTTCGATCAATTGACTCGCGCCCACGGTTTCGGTAGCATGTAGCCCACCATCAATCCACACCACCGCTTTTCCCTCGGCAGACATTGCCCTGGCTTGTTCCTCACTCACGCCTTCTGCTCGTGCAAGCTTGGTTGATATTTCTTTGTAACGATCCAGTTTTTTATGATTCTCTGGAGAAGTGACAATAAGCATTAATTGATGCCTGCCTTCTTCGGTCAGTCCGATCTCCACCAACTTCACACGATCTGACGTTGCCAGTTTTCTGAAATAAGCTTCTGTCTGCGTGTAGGTAGCCAATTGATAATCGTCTCCGATGGCAAATCCAAAGTGGTCCTTAGGAGTTGGAAGGGTTGGCGTTTGTGCTGTTGCGAATTGGCAAAGAACAGCGAAAGCAAGAAGGGAAATGAAACGATTCATAAGTTTAGTATTAGAACTGCAAAAAGAAATTTTAGGAACTATGGAAAAAGAAGTATTTGATGAATGGAGATGAGCAGGTATAGGAAGCGGATTAGATGTTCACCATTAGATAAGTAGGCAATAGGCAATCGCCAGGAGGCAGCCTTCACTTATTGCCTACCGCATTCTGCCTACTTTTGAATTTAAAATCTTTTTTATGCGTACAACATCCCTGTCTGCTCCATCACTTTTTCACTGGAGATGTATTCATCGTAAGTCATCAACTTATCTAAAAACCCGTTTGGTCCGATTTCGATGATCCGGTTGGCAACCGTTTCCGTGAACTCATGGTCGTGTGAGGTAAACATTACCGTGCCGGGAAAATCTTTCAGGGCATTGTTGAACGCCTGGATCGACTCGAGATCAAGATGGTTGGTGGGTTCGTCAAGGATTAAAAAGTTGGCACCTGCCAGCATCATCCGTGAGACCATACAACGCACTTTTTCGCCGCCCGATAACACACTACATTTTTTAAAGACTTCTTCTCCCGAAAAAAGCATTTTACCCAAAAAACCACGGACATACATTTCGTCTTTCTCTTCCGTGAATTGACGGAGCCAGTCCACGAGATTGTCATCCGATTGAAAATAGGTTGAGTTTTCGTTGGGCAAGTATGCTGAGGTGATCGTTTGACCAAATTTAAATTCACCTGAGTCAGGCTTGAGTTCCCCGGCTAAAATTTGAAACAAGGAAGTGATCGCCAAACTATCCTTGCTCAGCACGGCAATCTTGTCGCCTTTGTTCACAAAGAAATCTACGTTTTTAAATAGTTGGTTTTCACCCATCGACATGCTCAGGTTTTCCACGTGCAGGATTTGATCACCTGCCGTTCTTTTTTGGTTGAAAATAATGGCCGGATATTTTCTGGAGGAGGGTTGAATATCATCCAAGGTAATTTTCTCTAACAGTTTCCTGCGACTGGTTGCTTGTCTTGATTTGGAGACGTTCGCACTGAAGCGCAAAATAAATTCGGTAAGTTCTTTTCGTTTTTCTTCCGCTTTCTTGTTCGCTGAAGCGCGCTGGCTCAAGGCCAATTGACTTGATTCGTACCAGAAGGAATAATTTCCGGTGAATAATTTTATCGCTTTGAAATCAATGTCAACAATGTGTGTACATACGGTATCCAGAAAATGGCGGTCATGTGAAACAACAATTACTGTATTTTTAAATTCCAACAAAAAATCTTCGAGCCAGGTGATCGTATGAATGTCCAAATCGTTGGTCGGTTCATCAAGGATCAGAAGATCCGGATTTCCGAAAATGGCTTGCGCCAATAACACACGCACTTTTTGATTGCCGCTTAATTCACGGGTATGTAAATAGTGTAGATCTTCAGTGATGCCGAGATTACTTAATAATGCAGCGGCATCGGAGGTGGCATTCCATCCATTCATTTCGCTGAAGTCGTGCTCCAATTCAGAGGCGCGAATTCCATCGGCTTCCGAAAAATCGGGCTTAGCATAAATCGCATCTTTTTCTTGCATGATCTTCCACAATTTGGCGTGGCCTATCATCACGGTATCCAGCACAGGCACCTCATCAAATTCAAAGTGGTCCTGGCGAAGCACCGCCATACGTTTGCCGGGTTCAAGCGCAACCTGTCCTGCTGTGGGATCAATGTCGCCGGCAAGAATTTTTAAAAATGTGGATTTCCCTGCTCCGTTGGCGCCAATCACGCCATAACAATTGCCGTTGGCGAACTTGAGGTTTACCTGGTCGAAGAGGACACGTTTCCCAAACTGAAGAGAGAGGTTATTGACTGAAATCATTGCTGCAAAAAATGAGCGGCAAAGGTACGGAAATTAATGAGGCTGACGGCTATCGCTGCAAAGATTGAAACTACAACGATTGTAATGACTTGGCGGCCTGCCACGAGGCGTAGCACCAGGCTATTCGCTACAAGTCCGCCCGCGCGCAAAGCTCACACACTTCGGGCTTTTCGCTGCTATCCCTTGGCCGGTTCGGTGCTCAACACAAATTATTTCTTATCAAGCGGAATAAACTGTCCTTCAGAAATTTTTCCATCTTTCACCACGTACAACGTTACCCCGGAAGGAATTTTGATTCCTCCTTCATCCGATGGCCCGATGACGGCGCTTGCTTGTTCATAGCGTGTTTTCTGACCGTCATTCTCATACCAAAAAACCTGGCGTGCATGAAGGTGCCCTGATAATGCAATCGGATAGTTGTATTGGCTGAGAATGGAAATCAATTCATGCGCATTGGAGACCGTGTGGCGGAACTGTAAAATTCCTTTCTCCCGTTCAAGCGTGCGCGACAATCCGGTTTCCGTGAAAGTTGTCAAGCTAAGTCCACCCGAAAAAAAAGGAATGTGGTTGAATGTAATCACGGGTGTGCTTGCGTTGATCGAGGCCAAATCCTTTTTCATCCAGGCTACTTGAAGTGAGTCAACATGTCCGTAATACCACAAGTCTTCAAAGTCAACATCATCGAGGCCTACAAAATGAACACCACCGTAATTAAAAGAGTAATAGTTTGGGCCGAGATAATGGTGATACATTTTCTTTCCGTACAACGGATGCGACTTGCTTACCAACGAAAGATGTCGTTCGATACCAAAATTTTCATGGTTGCCAGGAATGCTCCACACCGGCACGGAAATTTTTTGGATTTCCTTCAGGTAAAGCTCATAATAACCCGAGGCCTCTTTTTCTGAAACGCGAAGGGCATCGCGGACCAGGTCACCGGTGATGATTACAAAATCGGGTTTGACTTCCTCAACGATAGCCCGCAGTTTTGACATTCGATCAACGCTCTTTTCACTGATGTGTGTATCCGAAGCATGAATGAATTTAAATTCATGAGAGTTCGAAGTTTTTGCGAGAGGAAAATCAATGGTGGTGTTATCACCGATTTTTTGCCAATTGCCCTTTAGTGATTGATAGCCATTCGGCAAGCTAATGAAGACAAATCCGAAGCCCTGCGGCTTGATTTGATAAGCTCCGGTTGCGTCTGTTTCGGTTGTACTAATCTGGTCTGAAACCACAACACTTTTTATCCCCTCTTCATTTTTGTCTTTTATGCCGTTGTTATTAGTGTCAACAAATACGTAACCTGAAATCGACTGCGCTAATGATGAGAGGGATAACAGGAAATAGAAAGCCAAGGAGAAAATCTTTTTCATTGTTTAAAATTTGATTGGATAGTTTATACAAAGATGTTTAGCGTTTATCAAGTTGGCAAAGGGAAAGTAGGGTTTCCGTCCGTCGGCAAATGCTGATCAAATTGCTCACAAATTCGATTTTTGCAGTGTTCAGCTCAGTTTTCGGCCTAACGTCCAGGCAAGCAAATTAAAAGAACAATTTGCTTTCTCCTATTTCCTAACTTAACTTGATTAGAATCTGCCATGAAAGTACTTTTATACCTATTCGCCCTCCTTCTTTTTCAAGACGAAATCCCCTATAAGCCTTCGGATGAATTTCAGTTGAATGTCGATTTAAAATTCAAGGAGAAAATTTCCGGCGGGAATACGTCAGGCTATAATCAGAATGCGGTCAATAACAATGGTGAGCGCCTCGATAAGCCCAAAAAAGAGCTTCGGGCTTTTTTGTCAGTATCGGTTACGCAGTTGAAAATCCAATCCGATGAGGCAAAAATAATAGTGATCGACTCCCAAGGCACAACCTTGTTAAAGAAAAAAGCTTCCGCTGATCTCGCGCTTCGTTTTAATATGGGTTTTGTCGAAGATCTGAAAAACAACACCAGCGCGAATGAGATTACCGTGTTTTTTCTTTCGCCCCAAAAAAAGGAGCTTCGTAAGATTGTCTTTGCTGTTTCACCAACCGGCATTTTTGCGGTCAATGGTCAATGGCGCGGCCAATTTTAAAAAAGGTTAAGAGAAACCCGTTGGGCTTATTCGTCATCTGAGTTTTATTTTCAGGCCGCGAATGCACCCAATGCGGCCTTATACCTGTCACATACACGACCGGCACCACTAAACGCTAGCCAAACGTTACCAATGCTATTTGCTCGTTCGTGTGACAGCGGCACACCGCCTGCTTTTTGTCAAAATGAAATAATATCGAAATCCTGAATTTAAGACTAATTTTGTGCCTGTATCTCTGAATTGGGGGAGGGAAGTGTAATGAGACCAATAAAATCAATTTGTTTGAACGATCTATTTCGAATTGGTGTCAGCATACTATTTTGTATCTCAATTTATCAAACCGGAAGTTGCCAAATTCGGATTGAGGTTGTACATCACCATAAATTTAACTTTAGCGACTCCAGTATTTTTATTTCAGGCACGTTTAATAATTGGAGCCCTGGGGATGAAAATTACAGGATGACCCGCGGGGCTAACGGAGTTTACTACTTCGAACTGCCGGACACACTCTCCTACTTTGAATATAAATTTACGCAAGGCTCCTGGGCCCTGGTAGAAGGCAACGGTGAAGGTAAACTGCGGGCGAACAGGGTTTATAATCGAAGCGCCGAAAAAAATCCAAAACTGGTTCAGGTAGAAATCGAAGGTTGGGAGACTCAGCCATCCTACGTCATCATTTTAGAAAAAATTCCCAGGAACACTCCTCATGATGCGTCCATCTATGTCATGGGTAACTTTAATAATTGGAATCCGGAGGAGCGATCTTACAAACTGATCCGGCAGATCGATGGCACCTATCGCACGTTGATTTATAGTTCATATTCCCAGGTTCAGTTTAAGTTTACCAGGGGTACTCTATCATCCGTTGAAAGCCGGCCAGGAGGGCGAATGCTGCCTAACCGGATCATTTTAAGAAAAGAAGTAAAAACCAACACGAATGTTGAAGTAGAGATTGCCAACTGGATGGACATTCCAGACACCTTTCAGCTTTATTCGATATACGATTTGTTATTACTTTTCTCATTCTTTCAAGGTGCCTTGTTTATTTTTACAATGCCCAGCATTCAAGGCTATAATCGCTCCGCCAATCGCTGGCTCCTGATGCTCATCGGGTTTACATCCATTATCCTGTTGATTAAAGTGATTTCAAGTACGCCTTTGGTGGTTCAGCTTACACCTAAACTACAACTGCTGCCCGATTTCATATTCTTCATTTATGCACCCTTATTTTATTTGTACATACAACGGCTGCTATTTCATTCGCAGATTGTACCCTCTTCACGCAATAAGTTTCTTTTCATTCCTGCCCTGATCCAGTTCTTCGTTTATATGGCTTATTTTTTTATTGACGGATCATCCTTTGAGTCAAAAATAGCTTATCCCTACTCTGACCTGTATTTTGTTAGGTTTGGCTTTGGCTGCTTAGCATTTTTATTGAATTTATATTACTGGTTGGCCGCCAATAGAGCCTTAAAAACCTACAAGGAAAATTACGACAATAGCAATTCTTACGAACAAAACCTGCAACATTTAAGCACGGTGTTGTTTATTCAGGCCATCTGTCTTTTCGCCTGGATGGCTACCCTGATCATTGCGGTTGTAGGCTGGTGGTGGGATGTGGACGTATTCGGGATTGTGGAGTTCAGCATTGAAACGATCTGGATTATCTTTTCGATCATCACCTTCTTTTTGGGATACTTTGCAATTCAGGAGCCGGATGTGTTTAGAGTGCCTGGGTCAGTTCGTGAATTAGCAGTCCTGGGATTAACGGCTCTTTCCGAGGGCGATCATGTAAAGCTTAGCGTATCCGAAAAGTCAGATGAGTCTATTGAAAACTTAGAGACTGAGATGGCTAAAGTTTCGACCTACATGGACACCAAGAAACCGTACACGAATTCAAAACTGAATCTTGTGGAATTATCGAAGGATCTTCAGTTCCCTCCCCATCTCTTATCTAAGATTATCAACACTGGATTTGGCAAAAACTTTTTTGATTTTGTAAATAGCTACCGTGTTGAAGAGTTTAAAAGGCGAGTGGAAGATCCTCAACTCCGTCATTATACGTTGTTAAGTATCGCGTTTGAGGTTGGTTTTAATTCTAAAACTGCATTTAATAGGTCCTTCAAGAAAATAACCAATCAAACACCAAGCTCCTACTTTAAGAATAGGAGAGAGTATTAGGGACTTTTCCCGTCCATGCGTATTATCTTTTTCGAAAAAAGAGGTGCCACTTTGCAATAGCTATCCCTTTTTGCAATAACTATTTGATTATTAATAAATTACAACAAGGTACCATTTGCCAAACAATGGCGACCACAATCCTAAAGTGGGGCGAAGTAGCGAATCAGGGTAACTAATTTGCAACGTTTCCATTACTGAAATTTCCGCAAACGATTGGTTGATATCAACTAAAAGGAATTGACGAAGAAAAACCAGTGCCGGAAATTTTTTAATTAACTAAAACTAAATCAATATGATTAGACTTTTCTCAAAAGCGACCACGTGCCTTCTGATCTTCTTGCTTGCGGCCAACATAGGTTGGGCACAAGAAAGGGCTGTATCAGGAAAGGTGACCTCCTCGGATGACGGGTCGGCCTTACCCGGGGTAAACATCGTTGAAAAAGGAACCACCAATGGAACGGTGACCGATGCAAATGGCGAATTCAAAATAAGCGTGAATTCCAATGCCATGTTAGTTTTCTCCTCCATCGGTTACAAAACGCTGGAGGTTGCAGCAGGCAGCCAGACAACGCTCGCGGTTATTTTGCAAAATGATATCGTTGGACTTTCTGAAATTGTTGTAGTCGGGTATGGTCAACAAGAGAAGAAGGATGTTACCGGTTCTGTGGTCGCGGTCGGCACGAAGGATTTTAATAAGGGCATTATGTCTTCGCCGCAAGATTTGCTGGTTGGAAAAGTGGCCGGTGTACAGATAACCTCGGCGGATGGTTCCCCGGGCAGCAACTCTACTATAAAAATCCGAGGCACCAACTCACTAAACGGTGGTGTAGATCCGCTTATCGTGATTGATGGTTTTCCGGTTGACAATGCTCCTGCAGGACTTAGCTCTACGCCCGGCAATGTACCCGGCTTATCCAACCCGCTATCACTGATCAATCCAAACGATATTGAAACAATAACCGTTTTGAAAGATGCATCTGCGACAGCTATCTATGGATTGAGAGCTGCTAATGGAGTAATCATCATTACAACAAAAAAAGGTGCAGAAGGAAAACCACAGATTAGCCTTAACAGTACAGTTTCTGTGAGTACGCCGCAACGCTACTTTGATGTGTTGACGGGTGATCAAATGAGGTCCATCGCGAATTCGCAATTGGCTGGCGGTTTGCCAGGCCTTACACAAAGTGCCATAACCAACCGGTTGGGAACTGCAAACACCGATTGGCAAAAAGAAATTTATCAGTCAGCCGTATCTAATAATCAAAACCTAAGCGTAGCCGGCACTTATAAAAGTATTCCTTACCGCGTTTCTTATGGCTTCACGGACCAGGAGGGTTTAGTGAAAACGACTAACCTTGTTCGTAACTCCATCAACATCAATCTAACGCCTACGCTACTGGATGGTGATTTGCAGGTTGCCGCAACCTTTAAAGGAATGAATACCCAACAGAACTTTGGTAATTCTGGGGCTGTTGGTGCCGCAACCGCATATGACCCAACGCAGCCTGTTCGCAATGGAAATACCAACTGGGGCGGGTACACCACCTGGGTGGCTAGTTCTGACAATCTTGCCGATGGCAAGATGGATCCAAATGGCACTCCTAATCCTATTGCAACATCAAACCCGGTTGCTTTGCTCAATCAAACTGATAATCGGTCAAATGTTTATCGCGGCATTGGAAATTTAAAACTTGATTATCGCCTCAAGTTTTTTCCCGCCATAAAACTAACAATGAATGCTGGTTTTGATTATTCAACCTCCACGGGGCATAACAATAACCCCAACAACGCTGCTTTTACGGCGGCAGGAGGCTACGGATATTTGGACAATTACACCGGTACTAACAGGTCAAAACTGCTGGACTTATATGCCAATTACACAAAGGCTATAGACCGAAGCAAGTTTGATGTAACTGCTGGCTACTCTTATCAAAGCTTTGAAATCAATAGTTCAAACTTTGCCCGAAATGGACAAGCAAATCCAATTTATACTGATTCTCAAAACGAATTGGATAAGAATGGCGATCTGGTATTGGATGGAAGCGGCAACCCGATTCAGGTACCTCATCAGGCAATACCTCAACTCAACTATCTCTTATCATTCTTTGGTCGGGCTAATTACACTTTTGATGATAAATACTTACTCTCGCTTTCACTACGTGATGATGCATCTTCAAGATTTGCCAAGCAAAACCAATTTATTGTTTTCCCATCGGCTGCAGTAGGCTGGAGGATCAACAAAGAATCCTTCATGGATGGAGTTAAATTTTTATCCGACTTGAAACTTCGCGGGAGCTATGGCATTACCGGTAACCAAAACATTAATGTTAACGGGTCTTCTCAAAACTCAAGCTATCCTTACCTGGGTCTTTATCAACAGGGTAACCCGGCGAATCAATATCAATTTGGGTCAGGATTTGTTACTACCCAGCGCCCTCAGGCATATGATGCCAATATAAAATGGGAGACGACAGCTCAAGCCAATGTTGGCTTGGATTTTGGATTCCTTAATAACAGGATCACGGGTACGGTTGATGTCTATCAAAAGAATACTACCAATTTGTTAAATCAAATACCTTCTCCGTTAGGTAGCAACTTTACCAATTCCATTCTAACCAACGTTGGAAGCATGACGAATAAAGGGATAGAGTTTGCCGTGAGAGCCGTAGCCGTAAAGACGAAGGATTTTGAATGGAATTTTGGGTTTAACATTGCCCACAACGAAAATCAGGTAACCAAGTTGTTGCAAAACAATGATCCCAACTCTATTGGTAATTTGGTTGGAGGAATTTCCGGCGGATTGGGAGGTACTATTCAAAATCAACAAGTGGGTTATCCGATCAATTCCTTTTTTGTATTCCAGCAAGTTTATAACACGCAAGGAAAACCTATTGAAGGATTGTATGTGGACCAGACCGGGCAGGGTGGAACAGTGACCGCCAATAATGCGAATCGTATTCGCTTACACAGTCCAAATCCGATGGCTATCATGGGGATCAACTCTCGCTTTAATTATAAGAAATTTGATTTCTACTTTTCCGGACATGCTGTCTTTGGCAATTATGTTTATAACAATAACCAGTCGTCAAAGGCTTATTATACCAACATGTATTACCAGTCGGGCTATTTTAATAACATTCCTTCCGGTGTGACGGACACCAACTTTCGGTATCCGCAATCCTATTCCTCTTACTACATTCAAGACGCTTCCTTTTTTAGAATGGACAATATTAGCCTGGGGTATAACGTAGGAGAGATTACACGCAAGCTCAAAGCCCGGGTAAGTTTTACCATGCAGAATGCATTCTTTATCACAAAATATAAAGGCGTAGATCCGGAAGTGAATGGAGGGATAGACAACAACATTTATCCTCGTCCACGTGTTTACATGTTAGGGTTGAATTTATCGTATTGATTTTTAAAATATTTATGAATATGAAAGCATTAAAAATAGTCGTTTGTTTTTCTGCCTGTATGCTGATGTTCACATCATGCCTGAATGACTTAAATCCAAAGTCGTTGGGGTCGCAGGCAGTTACAGCATCGGTTCTTTATACCACACCTGCATCTTACCTGGAAGGACTGGCCAAACTCTACGCAAGTTTTATTTTACAAGGCTCAATTAATGGCGACACGGATATTACAACTGCCCTCACCGGTGGCGATGGTGGTGCCACGGTTTATACAAGACAACTTTGGAACTGGCAGGAGTTATCCACGGATGAAGCAGTAATCGCCTGGACGGGCAATGCCGATTTGCAAAACATACATCAGCAAAACTGGACTGCAACAGGAGGTTATCTAACAGCGATGTACACAAGGGTCATGTACACGATTACACTTTGCAATGAGTTCATTCATGAATCGGCGACCTCTACGGATGCATCGGTAAAACAATATCATGCGGAAGCAAGGTTTTTAAGAGCACTTGCATACTGGCATGCTCTTGATTTGTATGGTAATCCTCCATTTGTTACTGAAAATAGTCCAATTGGATCAACTCCGCCTCCTCAAATAACTGCAACTAAATTGTACAATTACATCCAGTCTGAGTTGAAAGCGATCGAAAGTGAATTAGGAGCACCGACTTTTAGTTATGGCCATGCCGATCAGGGCGCACTTTGGATGTTGCAGGCAAAAATGTACCTCAATGCGCCCACCTATACCGGTGCCACAAATACCTATGACTCGTGCATCCTGGCGCTGAACAAGATTTTTGCTTCCAACAAATATTCATTGGCAGCGAGTTATGGGATGAACTTTTGTGCTGATAATAATAAAAGCCCTGAAATAATTTTTCCGATAACAGAAGATGGAGTTTACGCGCAAACCTACGGTGGAATGGATTTTGTTATCCATGCTGCTTTGGGGGGAAGTATGTCGCCGGCAAATTTTGGCGTAACGGCAACCTGGGGCGGAACAAGAACAACGTCTGCCTTGGTCAATAAGTTTGCTGACCCTTCAGGTGCCACCGATGTGAGAGCGATGTTCTATACCAGCGGTCAAAACTTAGAAATAGCGGATTACACCAATTTCAATGATGGGTATGCGATCACAAAATTTACCAATCTGACTTTTGCCGGTGGCCCATCACCGAGTGGTGCCCCTGATTTTGTGGATACCGATGTGCCGATGTTTCGCCTGGCCGATGCTTACCTGATGTATGCGGAAGCTTTTCTAAGAGGTGCAACAACGGCTGATGCAGCAACAGCCACGGGCTATCTGAATAGTGTCATTACAAGAGCCTACAAGGGGAGTACTGCTCATAACTCGGGGATGCTTACGGCCGGTAGCGCTAATGATCTGCAATTTATTTTGGATGAACGCGCACGTGAGTTGTATTGGGAAGGACATCGAAGAACGGATCTAATACGCTTTGGCCAATTTGGAGGAGGTACTTATATCTGGCCCTGGAAAGGAGATGTTGCCTCCGGCGTGGCAACTTCTTCGGACGGTCACTTAAATATTTACCCGATCCCAGCCAGTGATTTGGCGGCTAATCCGAACCTGAAACAAAACCCTGGTTACAACTAACAATGAATGATAAATGAGATATGATTATGAAAAACAGTAATTCAATATTTGCATGGCTTGTCTTGTTGGCAATTTTGTTTGCCTGCGAGAAGGCCGACACTAAGGTGAGTTTTCTTGGCGGTACGGCACCTGTACTGACGGTATCAAATACCAGTAGCCAAGTCTTAAGTCAGCCAGATGCCGCATATAGCTCCCTGCAATTTCAGTGGACAGATCCTAATTATCAATTCTCTAATGGCGTGAGTACTCAAGATGTTTATTACACCATGCAGATTGACACGGTAGGGGCTAACGGGCCGACTTTTAGTGGAGCCAATGTGATATCGCTTCCTTTTACGGCTCAGGTTTCAACATCCTTTACGGTTAAGGCGCTTGATGATGTGTTAGGTCAAATGCAACTGAAGACGGGCGTTTCGCATAATTACGCATTCCGGATCATGGCAACCTTGGCAAGTAACGGCACGCCGGTAACGGAAAGTGTTCCGGTATATTCCAATGTTGTCGACATCGCTATTAATCCCTATTTGGATGTCGTTTACCCCGTGCCGGCCAATCTTTATATAACCGGATCGGCAACTCAGGATAATTACAATTCAGATGGCGGTTGGATGGTTACCGGTGAGCCTACTATTGCCGGTCAAACATTTACTAAAACCAACCCCTACACATTTGTTTTAACCGGTGTGCAACTTACAGGGGGCAAGGAATATTTGTTCGTTCCTGTATTTGGAGACTGGACTCATAAGTATGCCTTCCCCACAGCGGACGGCAACAATCCTTCGGGAGACGTTTTTGTGCCGGATGCTCCGGGCAATTTCATTGCTCCGGCTACAACAGGTAGCTACACGATAACCGTGAATTTTGTGACAGGTAAATTTTCAGTCCAATAAATTAAAATAAGGTATGAAGAGAATAGGAATTTTGATTTCGGTAACAGCGCTAATCGCTTTTGCCATTTCGTGCTCACAGCAGATTGAACCAACGGCGCAGTTCGCAAAGAGCAGCGTTTCATTTGCAGCAACCTCGTCAATCGCATCGGTGAGTACTTCTGCCAAAGATTCGCTAACGTCAGTTATTTCATTTAGTTGGAATGACCCGAAATACGCTGTTGGACTCAGTCAGAGTATGTTTACGATTATGGTTAGCCCTACGGGTACCAACTTTGCAAACTTTGCGAGTAAAAGTTTTACCGGTGTGTTGACGGGCTCCTTGCTGGGTAAGGAGATCAATGGAATGGCCCTGAAATTGGGAGGGATTATTGGCCAGACAATAACCCTTGACACAAAGGTGGTTGCCTCCCTCACGAATAATAATGAGCAGATAAACTCTAATGTCTTACAGATTACCGTATCTCCCTATGGAGATTTAATGCTGTCGGCTTCAGCTACCCATGTCGTTGCCACTGCTGCAAATTCATCACAAGTGGGAACTGTTTTTACCTGGAGCACAGCATTTAATGGATATAGTGGCGTAAAAATGTACCAGTTTCAATACGCTAGTGCTGGAACTAATTTTTCTTCTCCGACTTCGAGTAGCCCAACTTCTTTTACCCAATCTTTTACGCAACTGGACTTGAATAAAATTGCTTTGGCCTTAGGTACGAGTCCGGGTGCAGTTGGGTATATTGATTTTAGAATAAAAGCTTCCAATGAGTCCGGTGACGCACTTTACTCGAATGTCGTACACGACACAATTACAACGTACGTTGCTTATAACTCCGTAGGGATTATTGGCGATGCAACTCCCGGAGGATGGAACAATGATGTGGACATGTACCGACCGGATCCGGTCAATAGCCCTTCCAACTGGACGGTAATTGTTCATCTTACCACCGGACTTTCAGCAAAGTTCCGCGCTGATGATGCCTGGACAAATAATTGGGGCGACACCGGATGGCCTTCAGGAATAGGAGCAGAAAACGGCAGCAATATTCCTGTAACTGGTCCATCAGGGTATTATCAGGTAAATTTTAATGCGGGAACCGGGGCTTATACTTTTACGGCATTAACCATTCCTGTTTATTCACAAATCAGTGTTATTGGTGACGCGACTCCCGGCGGATGGAATACAGACACTGAACTAACTCAAAGTACATCAAACAATCAGGTTTGGACGGGTACAGTTGCGTTGACAGCAGGTGGCAATGTGAAGTTCCGTGCTAATAATGATTGGGGTACCAATTGGGGGCCTGGAACTGCTTCTCCCACGGGATTATCAGGTTGGGGCGTAGAGAATGGCAATAACATTCCAATAACAACTTCGGGTAATTACTTTGTCTATATCAATGCAGCTTCCGGTGAATATTTAATCGGTAGCGTGGATAACAATCCCGGTGCGGGAACTCCTTATAATCAAATCGGAATTATTGGAGACGGCACTCCTGGTGGATGGAATACGGACACCTATTTGATTCAAGACCCTGCTAATCCTTACAAGTGGTCTGCAAAAGTTCAACTAACCGCCGCGTCAGCCAAGTTTAGAGCTAACACAGACTGGACGATAAATTGGGGAGCTGCTGCTTTCCCTAACGGCATTGGAAATCAAAATGGAGCCAATATACCTGTGACTGCCGGGAATCCGCAGATCACTTTCAATTCGGCAACCGGAGAATATACATTCACTTATTGATTTTTTTAGGGTAAAAGTTGGGGGCTTCGGCCCCTGATTTTTTTTCCTTACTTATCGTGTAGAACAATTAGCCTGATGAAAGTATTCATTTTATCAACTCTTATTTTTTTTACCTCCACGTACGGGTTTGCACAAACTATTACGCTTAACCCAACGGTGACACCGGCCTTGTTTCATTACAATGATCAGGTAACCGTAACCTATGATGTTACGGGCACATCGCTCGCGAATTTAACTTCTGCTTGGGTTTGGGTTTGGATGCCGGGAATATCCGGTAGCGGAACGAACGCCACTTCGAATGTTA
>Ga0206942_1188_pt1 | contig 17608 bp, 19 predicted proteins | sample Alteio_BWOrgHeat_6_FD_153253 | JGI IMG/M metagenome (GOLD analysis project Ga0206942, IMG submission 153253) | Enriched cells from forest soil in Barre Woods Harvard Forest LTER site, Petersham, Massachusetts, United States -... | ecosystem: Environmental > Terrestrial > Soil > Temperate forest > O... | reverse complement strand
TCGGTGTTACCAAGCAGGAATATGAGTTGAGCCTTCCGAGCGAAGACATTCAGAAAGAAGTTGACGCTTTCTTGGATGGCAAAATGGGGGAGAAGCTTCGCGCTCCTATGGCTGAACGCCATCAGCGTATGCACGTTCTTCGTGAAGAGTTGCTTACTCATTTTGCTGAAAAGCTCGGTGACGAGTGGGACGGCCTAAAGCGTGAATATGAAGATGCTTTCGCAAGCGCTGCTAATAAAGATGTCCGTAAGGACATCCTCCAGGATGGTGTTCGTCCTGATGGCCGAAACTTCACAGAAGTTCGTCCATTGAGTAGCGAAGTCGGTATTCTCCCACGAGCACACGGTTCAAGCCTTTTTACCCGCGGTCTAACGCAGGGAATGAACATTGTTACTCTTGCACCTTTGAGCTACGCTCAGCTTATAGACACCATGGAACGCAACGAAGAGAAGCGTTATATGCATCACTATAATGCTCCTGGCTATACTGTCGGTGAAATCAAGCGTCTTGGCTCTCCTGGTCGCCGTGAGATCGGACACAGTGCACTTGCTGAGCGGGCACTTTTACCTGTTATCCCAGCTGAAGATGTCTTCCCCTACGCTATCCGTTCTGTCACAGAGATTATGAGCCAGAATGGTAGCACAAGCATGGCTGCCACATGCTCGAGCTGTTTAGCTTTAATGGATGCTGGCGTCCCTCTGACTGCACCGGTAAGCGGTATTGCTATGGGCTTGATGATTGATGGTGACAAGGTGGTGATTCTTAGTGATATTGCCGACGCTGAAGACTTTGCGGGTGACATGGACTTTAAGACTGCCGGTACTGCTAAGGGTATTACTGCACTACAGATGGACATGAAAGTCCACGGTCTTGGTGTCGATATCTTGAAGCAAGCCTTGCTGCAAGGTAAAGAGGGTCGCGCATTTATTTTGGCTCATATGCTAACTACGTTAGCTGAACCCCGTAAAGAAATGAGCCCGTACGCTCCTCGTGTTGAGTCTATCAAGATCAATCCTGACAAGATCCGCGAAGTTATTGGCAAGGGTGGTGAGATGATTCAAAAGATTACCGCTGAAACTGGTACTGAGATTGACATCAAGGACGATGGTACAGTTATGATTGCCAGCCCAGACGGTGCGAGTATCCAAAAGGCAATCGATTGGATCAAGGGTATGACCGACGATCCAGAAGTTGGAACTATCTATTATGATAAGCCGGTTGTCAGCGTTATGGACTTTGGTGTATTTGTGCAGATTTTGCCAGGGAAAGATGGCCTGGTGCATGTCAGCGAAATGGCGGAGGGCAGAGTAGACAAGCCAAGTGATGTCGTTAAAGAAGGTGACAAAGTTACTGTTAAACTAGTAGCCATCGATGACCGTGGCCGTTTGCAGCTTAGCATGAAGGCTGCCGCACGTGAGCTGGCGGAGAAAAAGTAGCAAGTAGTGATGGGAACAGCAATGCACGGCATGCAACACGCAATAGAGAATCATAGGCTTCTTCTTTTGCTCGTTGCCGCCGTGCAGCTGTTTATCGCTTACGTGTTCATCTCGTTGGCCTTTAATAGTGGAAGCCTCTGGCAATACGGTCTAACGCTCGTGTTTACGATGTGGAGCCTAAGAAGTTTTGTACGTCTAACAGGAACATTCATTGGTAAGAAAAGAAGATAAGCAGAAACAGCTTGACCAGATCGCGGCAGAGATCATCAAAAATAATGTCTGCCCAGATTTGGCTAAGACAGCCAAGCACCTGGTATTCGGTGAAGGTAATCCGAATGCCAAGATCATTTTTATTGGTGAGGCGCCAGGTAGGCACGAAGACGAAACTGGCCGGCCGTTCGTAGGGGTATCAGGCAAGTTTCTCGATGAACTGCTTACCGGTATCGGGCTTGATCGTCGTGATGTGTACATCACGAGTATTCTCAAGTATCGTCCGCCAAACAATCGGGATCCAAAGTTGGAGGAAAAAATAGAGTTTTGGCCGTATTTACAAGCTCAGCTTGAGGTACTTAGGCCGCACTTAATTGTAACGTTGGGACGCCACAGTCTTAACTGCTTTCTTCCTAAGGCAACTATCGGAACGATGCATGGGCAACCGCAACAATGGCAGAGCTATGCTTTATTGCCGCTCTACCACCCTGCAGCAGCGCTTTATACCCGTGCCGTTCGACAAACCATCATTGATGACTTTGCCCTCATCAAGACATTCAAGTAGTAAATATCAAATTATCTCTCATTCATAAGGAAAGGGAACACAATGGAACAACAAAATCAACAAAACAATCAGCACGGAGGCGGTAAGCCTAAACGTGGCAACGGAGGCAGTGGTAGGAACGGTCAGCACCGTAACAATCAAAACCAGCAAAGTGGTTTAAGTGTCTCTGGATCTAATGTATCTCGAGGTGCAGCTGTGCGTGCACAACGACGGGTCCAAGCTGACGCACAGAAGATTGCCAATCAATATGCTTCAGCGGCAACAGCACCCGCTCCTGAGCGTCGGGCAAATGTTATTGCCGACGAGCTTGGTAAGCTTAAGGTTACCTTTCTTGGTGGTCAGGGCGGCATTGGTGAACAGAACATGCAGGTCGTTGAGTGGCAGGATGACGCCATTGTCCTCGACTGTGGTAACAACCTCGATGTCGACCTTCCCGGTATTAACTACACCGTCTCTGACCCATCATACTTGGAGACAATCAAACACAAAATTCGTGGTTACGTAGTCAGTCATGGTCACCTTGACCATATTGGTGGGCTGAAGCACACAGTGCCTAAATTTCCGGCACCGATATACGGTTCACGCTTTACTCTTGGTGTTGTCCAGAAGACTTTTGAAGACGCTATCGCTGAAACTGGTCTTGATTTCACTCCTGAGTTAAACATTATGAACATGGATGGCCATGAGCGTCTAAAGCTTGGCATTTTTACTGTAGAGCTCGTACGTATTACTCACTCAGTGCCTGAAGCTGCCTGTATGGTTGTCGATACTCCAGTAGGTCGCATTATTAACACTGGTGACTGGCGTTTGGATCCTGAACCACTTGACGACCATCCTACTGATGCAGAACGTTTACGCCAACTCGGTGATGAGGGCGTCCTGCTACTTATGAGTGACAGTTGTAATACGCAACTTCCTGGCCGTACCCCAACTGAGAGTACGCTTCAGGATAGTTTTCATGACGTTATTGCACGAGCTGAAGGCCGCGTATTTGTAGCTCTTTTTTCAAGCAACATGAACCGTGTACAGATGACCGTCAATGCTGCGGTTGCAACAGGACGTCGTGTGGCACTTGATGGTCGCAGTATGATGAGCTATGCAGAAATTGCCGTCCGTCAAGGTATCCTAAAGATACCAAAAGGCACCGTACTACCAATGCGTGAGATGCCAAGTGTTCCAGATGAGCAGGTGCTCGTTATCTGTACTGGTGGCCAAGGCGAGCCTGGTGCTGCATTGCAGCGCATGGCTGAAGGTGAACACAAACACATCAAGTTGCGTGAAGGTGACACGGTTATAGTCAGTTCTTCCCCAATCCCGGGTAATGAGGTGCGCTATGAGCGGATCGGTAACGATCTTGCCGCCCTCGGTGTACATTTGTACCGTCACCCCACTCATGAAGTAGATGGTTGCGGCCCGCTTCACGTGTCTGGACACGCTCGTCGTGACGAGTACCGTGAGATGCTTCATATTATCCGACCGAAGTACTTCTTGCCAATATATGCTGGAACCTTGAATCGTCGATATTATGCCGAGATGGCTGTTGAAGAAGGCTGGCCACGAAAGAATGTCATTATGGCCAAGGACGGTGAGACCATTATGCTTACTCAAGATTCCTGGGAACGAGCTGGCGAAGTTCCTCACGGGTCACTATTGGTTGATCAAACAGGTTCTGTGGTCAACGGCATTGTAGTCAAGGACCGCGTACTCCTCAGTGAGGGTGGTCTTGTCGCTGTAGTTATTACCGTCGATAAGAAGACTGGCAACCTGCTAACGAGCCCCGACATCATCAGTCGTGGCTTTATCTACATGCGTGATAACGAAGAGATCATGACTGGTCTCCGTAACGAACTACGCCGCGCCGCGCAGCAACGCTTTAAACGTGTCGACCTCGATCGTTTCAAGGCCGAGCTCAAGGATCATATTACGCATTTCCTCTTTGAGCAAACAAATCGTACCCCAATTGTTATCCCTGTCGTTAACGTTATTGGTGGAAAAGGTGAGAGTGGAAGTGGCGCTCCTGTAGCCAAGACCGTACATCAATCTGAGCCAACAAGGACAACTGAGGAGTTGGCTGTCGAGCAAGAAAAGCGCTTCCAGGCAATGCGTGCACGTCTACTTGGCGAGGGCTCTCGTATAGATTAGGCGGCAAGATAAGCCACCTAGATTCAAACGCGGCCAGTACACCGTAAGCATATTGACTATATGGCAACATTATGCTAATGTTTGTATTATGGAATCAGCAGATGGGCTCTGGCGACCACCACCGCTAGTTGAAGTTGAACCGCCCGATAATACACCTTGGCGACCACCATCTCTTGAAGAAGCACCTCAACCCACTGTAGAGCAACTTCTAGAGCAGCGTGATGCTGAGTTGGATGTTGTAATCGCCAACCATAATTCGACAGCCGCCTCAATTACTCAAAGCTATGATAAAAGCCTCCAAGATAGCGACAAAAGCACAGCTCCAGGTCTATTTAGGGATGTGCAACGTCAAGTCTCTGAAGGTCTTCAAGATGGTAGTGTGTTAGTTGGACAGCATATCGATACTGCGGCCCAAGGGGCTTATGCACTACTCTCAGAGGAAGCCAAAACTTTTTTCAATGGTCCTTTAGCGCACACAATTCATATTTATGGCCTACATGGACCAAAGCCTAACAAAGATGTGACTGCTGCACGACTATCCGATGATGATGCTTTGGGCATACGAGTTGTGCTTGATGCTGCTATTTTAGATGATGTCCGGGAAATTGTGAAACGCCACGGCATCGAACACCCCTATGTAAAAGGCTATTTAGAGGGGGCGACGGACGATTCTGCTCGAAATGCTATGAAGGTTGCCTTAGATGTCGAAATAGCGAAAACAGTTGATAGATTAGGTAGGACATACGGTACCCATCCGCATATTGATTCTTCTATAGAAAGGGCGTCAAGTCCCATAGTTGGGGCTGCTATCCGTCGTACTACTGATGGTTATATACTGCCACGTTTACAAGACCTCATCGGGAGATTTGACACCACCCACCCTAGTGTGAGTATGTACTTGAAAGGCGCTTCCACAGCCCGTGCAAGAGACTTAATGGCTGCCATTACCGGGGCTCCGATCCCTCCTGATCAGTCTCGACAACAGACTCAATCTGCCTATCAGCAATCTTCACATCAACAGCAGCCCCGTCGGGGGGAGCGTGTACCGCCGCACCAGTCTCCGGACGATTTTTTACGAAGTTTGCTCGGTTCATTATTAGGTGTTCAGATTGGTGAGCAAAGACCTTCGAGGCCGTTACCACCGCGCTTGGCACAGGCCCAAAGACTTAAACAAGGAGTGCTAGATGAAGAGGCGGTATTACAGAAAAGAAATAGTGAGCTCCCGGAGCGTAAGAGACTCCAGGGGAGAGGCTCTATTGATTGGTTTGAGCAGCTGCCACTTGAACGCATAGCTCGTGTTGTCGATCATGTTAGGTCGGTGCGGCAAGAGGCTGCGGATAGGGGCAGCGAGGTCCCCGATAAAACAATTCGCCACCGGCAGCACCGTGTGCTACAGGGTTTAGGGGTAGAGCTTACGAATAATCCGCCGACCAATCCAGAGACTCTCAAGAAGCTCGAGGCACGTATTGAAGAGGAGCGGTTGACAGCGCAGATTATAGACGTACTTATTTCGAAAGACGGAAGATTACCTTTCTAGCCGACGCGGATTGTGGTTGACCATAGTTGTTTTTTTTGCTACAATATAAAGTGTTAGATATTGCTCTTTCAGAGAGCTGCTATAATATAAACAAGATGGCAAAAAAGAAAAAAAATACCAGGAAATCCAAAAGGGTAGAAGAAGAAATAGAACGTTCGCCGTTCTGGTCACTCGCCGGTAGCATCATACTCTTTGTGCTGGCAATTTTTTTACTCTTTGGCGCTTTTGGTAGCGGCGGTCCACTACCAAAGGGGATGTTCTCCGGCGCCTACTGGACTCTAGGTTGGGCAGCGTTTTTACTGCCATTTGGCCTTATTTATTGGGGTGCCTATAAGTTTAAGAGCGAAGATCATCGCATACCACGTGGCAAACTTTCTTCAATGTTTGGCGTGCTGCTGTTTAGTGCGGCAAGCCTTTTTACGGCAATGGCGAGTTTGCAGGTTAGCGGTTCGTGGACGAGCAATCATGGAGGTGAGGCTGGTTTGCTACTTGGTAGTGTAGTTCGTAAGGCTCTGGACAGTTTTCCAGCTACGCTACTCTTCTTGATCTTTCTTGGCCTCTCAATATTCTTTGCCTTTGGGCTAAACTTAGCCTTGTTAAACAACTTTGCCAAACTGTTCCGCAGGCGTCCAAGTGAGGAAGGCGAGCTAGCACAGCTTAGAGCTCGCGCCGAAAGTACGGGTTTTCAACTTAACGAAGGTGTTCCTGTTGAACATCATGGCGGCGGTAAGCAGGTAGCTCTTAAAAATGCTGCTGCCGCTCTTAGCCCAGTAGAAAATCACCAGGCATTAACGCTGGCCTCTGACCCTGACTGGCAATTTCCTGGTATGAACTTGCTTGACCAAAAACAAGACAAAGCAGACGCTGGCAACGTTGAGGCAAACGCCAAATCTATTGAGGAGACTTTTAGTAACTTCAATATTGAAGTTGAAATGGAAGGTGCGAACGTTGGACCCCGAGTTACGCAGTACACCCTGAAGCCGCCAGCAAATGTGAAACTAACAAAGATTACTGCTCTTGAAAATAACCTGGCACTTGATCTTGCCGCACATAGTATTCGCATGGAGGCACCAATCCCTGGTAAGCGCGCAGTCGGCATTGAAGTACCGAATGTAAAACCTGCTATCGTACGCCTCAGTTCTATTCTGCAATCACCGGAATGGGGTGGTATAAAGAGTCCTTTGGGTTTTGCTATTGGTAAAGATATCGCCGGTAAATCCGTTGTAGCAGACCTTGCTAAGATGCCCCACTTATTGGTTGCCGGTCAGACTGGTTCTGGTAAGTCTGTTATGATTAATGCAATTCTTACGAGCCTTCTTTATAGAAATAGTCCAAGCGACCTAAAGCTTATCCTTGTAGATCCTAAGCAGGTCGAACTAAAGCCGTATGATGACATTCCGCATCTTTTAACGCCAGTTATTACCGAGCCAGAGAAGTGTATTAGCGCGCTGAAATGGGCTGTCGCAGAAATGGAGCGACGTTATAAAGCGCTCGCTGATGTCAGTAAGCGTAATATCGTTGAGTATAACCTGATTAAAAAAGAAGAAGGCATGCCCTATATTATTATCGTCATTGATGAGCTAGCAGATCTTATGATGATGGCAGCACGTGATGTTGAGGCGTTAATTGTACGTATCGCACAGAAAGCCCGTGCGGTTGGTATTCACCTCGTATTAGCCACACAGCGCCCATCAGTAGATGTGATCACTGGTCTCATCAAGGCTAATGTGCCTGCTCGGATTGCCTTCACGACGGCCAGCCAGGTAGATAGTCGGACGATCATTGACCAGATTGGTTCTGAAAAACTTCTTGGCCAAGGTGATATGTTATTGCTTACTGCCGATATGCCAAAGCCAAAACGTGTTCAGGGGGCTTTCTTGAGCGACGATGAAACAATTAAGATTACTGATTTTATTCGTATGCAACGCCCACCACAATACGATGCGGAAATTATTAGTCAGCCTGTGCAGCTGAACGGTAAGGGTGGTGTGGTGGCTGACTATGGGGCAAATGACGCCGATGACGATATGCTGAAAGATGCTATACGTTGTGTTATCGAAGGCCGCAAAGCAAGCACAAGCTTACTACAACGCAGGTTGCGCATTGGCTATGGTCGAGCGGCACGCCTTATCGAAACAATGGAAGAGCAGGGTATTGTTGGGCCTGCTGATGGTGCCCGCCCTAGAGAAGTGCTTATTAGTTCATTGGATGAAGTTTTTGGTGCAAGTGAAGCACCTGTAGAGACGGGCGCACCCTCCATAGAACAGCAAGAAGTCTAGATCCTTGTATTAGCTATGTTACTACGCTAAGCTGCTCGATATGGGGTTTTATATTGGTTGTGGCATGGTTCTCGCTCAGGGCGATAAATTTATTTTGGTGCAGGAAACGCTCGGTAGCGCCAAACAGGGTTTGTTTAGTCTCCCTGCGGGCACTCTAGAGCTGGACGAAGACATTATTGCCTGTATTAAGCGTGAGGTTTGGGAGGAGACAGGCGCCTCAGTAGAACCCGAGAGTTTTATTGGTATATACCAGTTGGTTATGAAGGCGGAGCATAATAATGTCTTATTCTGCGTATTTACTGGCACCGTATCTCCAGATACTGTGTTTCACTCGGACGAGCACGAAGTCATCAAAGCCTTCAGCTATGATGAGATTGCAGCCCTAGATGCAGCTGGGAGACTTCGGGCACCCACTATTTTAGCTGCTATCGATGCATATAAATCAGGCAAGGTGTATCCGCTTTCGATAATCCAAGCGAGTTATATTGAGACACTACCATCCATTGTGGTCGATAAAGCAGCGAAGGTTTAGACTGCACTTCAAAAACATTTTTATCACACATCCTGGGTGATATTTTTAACGTTTTATTTTTGTTCTTACTTTTATGCTAAGCGTAAGGGTAATAAGACAAAGATGCCAGGCAGTGAGTACACCCCAATCGATGAAATGAGCGGCTTACCGCTACTAATTGTGCCACAGGAAGAATCATTGCCATATCTAAAGGGTGAAGTTCCAAGCCAACTTCCTAACGGGACTGTATTAGCAGATTGGAATCATGCATATCACCCATCTAAAGAGGTAGCGCCAATTTTTCGATTTGCCCGGATTCAGCACGTATTGCGAGGCGTTCATGATGAGTATCACGCTACCTACTACGGGCCACCACCACTACGCACTAAAGTCGACGAATTCCGTTCTGTTGTTCTTGCAGCTGCAGGATAAATACCACCGGAGGGCTTGTCGCTTACTGGCGACGGACCTCGACGGGTAGGCATGTCGTCAACACAGAGGCAACGATTGCAAACGAGTGGGGAGGTCAAACTGGCCTCCTTTTCTAATATCCAGTCATATATAAGAGGAACAATACTCGCCCAACCAGCTGATCATATACGTGCACCCACAATTGATAGGTTTTTGTCACTAGATAGTTTATATGAGGATGAAGCCCGCGAGAAATATCATCTTGCCCATCTTATTACAGCTCTATTTATAGACCGTCTTGAGGATCCTATCGATGAAGCCTATAGCTTTGGCCGAACTCACGAGCTTATCAACCCTAGCCTGCCTACCAGGCCGGGAGATTTTATACGAGGTTTAATCTTTTTCACTGAGACACACAGGAAAAAAATCGTGCGAGAATTGATGACAAAGCTTACGATTTACCGTAATGGGCCAACTCCTCGTCGACTTGGAAACCTTGCCTTATCTTAAAGCAAAATATTTTTGTGTTATCTAGTATCGATAGTGCTCAGACTTAAATGGTCCACTCTTTGAGAGGCCGAGATACGTGGCCTGATCGTCACTTAATTCAGTTATATGGCCCCCGAGCGCCTCGACGTGTAGCCGAGCTACTTTTTCATCCAGTTCCTTAGGTAGTCGATATACGCCAACCTCATAGCTATTGTTCCACAGCTCTAGCTGCGCCATTACTTGGTTAGTAAATGAGTTGCTCATGACAAATGAAGGGTGACCCGTAGCGCAGCCAAGGTTAACGAGGCGACCCTCAGCGAGCATAATAATACGGTGACCGTCGGGGAAGGTGTATAAGTCCACCTGGGGCTTGACGACCTCTTTTTTAATACCGGGAACGGCATTCAGCTCGGCTACTTGTATCTCAACATCGAAGTGTCCGATATTACAGACGATGGCCGTATCGGGCATCATTTTCATATGTTCTGCAGTAATAATATCTTTGCCACCCGTCGTAGTTACGAAGATGTTGCCGCGTGTTGCTGCTTCTTCCATGGTGACGACTTCAAAGCCTTCCATCATAGCCTGTAGCGCGCAGATCGGGTCAATCTCGGTCACAAGTACCCGACAGCCATAGCTGTCTAGAGATTGTGCACAACCCTTTCCAACGTCGCCATAACCTGCAACGACGGCAACTTTACCTGCAAGCATGACGTCAGTAGCGCGTTTAATGCCATCAACAAGTGATTCCCGACATCCATATTTATTATCAAATTTACTCTTTGTAACACTGTCATTTACATTTATAGCTGGTATGCGTAGGATGCCTTTTTCAACCATTTGATAGAGGTGGTGAACACCGGTGGTGGTTTCTTCACTGACACCCTTAATTTCACCGAGCAGTTCTGGATGCTTGTCATGTACAAGGCCGGTTAGATCGCTCCCGTCATCAAGCAAGAGGTTAGGTCCTTTGCCGTCAGCAAATTTTAGTGTTTGTTCGGTACACCACCAGTATTCCTCTTCAGTTTCTCCCTTCCAGGCGAACACCGGTATACCTGCTTTAGCTATTGCTGCGGCAGCTTGATCTTGTGTGCTGAATATATTGCAGCTAGCCCAGCGAACCTCAGCACCGAGATCGACAAGCGTTTCAATAAGAACAGCAGTTTGGATGGTCATGTGCAGACTGCCAGAAATTCGTGCACCTTTGAGTGGTTTTTTGCCTTTGTATTCTTCGCGCAGCGCCATAAGGCCCGGCATTTCTTTTTCCGCAAGTATAATTTCTTTACGACCCCACTCAGCCAAACTCATGTCTTTTACTTTGTAATCGCTCATCATATTTCCTTTCTCTACCGGCTATATTTCAAAGGCACCCTAACACCATTACTGGATAGGTACTGCTCCGCCAAATGACTCCTTGTATCTTACTCGGATATCCTCGAGAGTAAAATGGTGATCCTGCGTGCCGACTGCCTCAAGAGCAAATGACGCTACGACCGCACCCAGCTGTGCAGAATCTTTAAGGGGCCAATGACGGATAAGGCCATAGAGTAGGCCAGATCTGAAGGCGTCGCCAGCACCAGTAGGGTCGGCAATATGTTTTGGCTGGGCAACGCCGACAGCAATAGGATCTCCGACCTTTGATCCTTCTATGACAGAGCCATCTTTACCGAAAGTAGTAATAACGATTGGCACCGTTTGCTTTATTGTGTCTGTGCTCATCTTTGTTTTTTTACTAAGCACACTTAATTCATATTCATTCAAGATAAGTATCTCGGCCACATTGACGCCGGCACGCATATCATCTCCGGACAAATTAGTCACTTGTTGCCCAACGTCATAACACATACGTAGCTTTAGTGCTTTGGCTTCCTGAACCTGTCGTCTCATCGCCTTAGGGTCGTGTGGAGAGATGACGACAATAGCATCGCTGTTTTCCCATGGTTTAAAACTCAGATCGTCACTATCGAACATAGCGCCGGGATAAAAACCGCCAACCTGATTTTGATCCGCATCAGTAATAACGTTAAATGAAGCAGTAGGTAGATCACTTTCATGGATGTGTGTAATGTTTACGCCGGCACGTGCCAGCTCTTCCATATATGAGGTCGCCTCACGACCAACTGAGCCAAGGAGGTACGGTTCATCACCGAGCAGGGCGAGAGAATAAGCGATATTGGCTGCAACACCTCCATGCGCATCCTTCAGGGAGTCCAAAAAGGTAGATATTGAGAGCGAGTCAATATGAGCAGGGTCAATAATCTCACGGTAGGTACCGCGAAAATTCATAATACGATCTATTGCGATAGAGCCTGATATAACTATTGGAGTTTGCTGCATAACCTAATGGTAGCAATAAATGATCATAGGCGGCAAGGAGGAACGGCGTTGGCCAATACACGCCTATAGCTTGTAGGGATGCACCACAGTAACCAGTATGCATATTTGTATAAGAAGGGTTTCTGTAGTATAATCACCTCTGTTATTAACTAAACCTACGTGTGGGGTGGCTTACACGTATCGCCAAGGTAACGAGGCGATTCCAAAGGAGGAAGCATGAACCAATACGAAATTGCGGTTCTTTATCACCCAGATCTAGAGATTGATCTGGAAAAAGCGACAAGTCGCATTGAGAAAATCTTTGCCGACAATGGTGGAAAAATAACTAATGTCGACAATTGGGGCAAGCGCAAACTTGCATATCCAATTAAGAAAAACGAATCTGCTGTCTATGTTATCTACACTGTAGATTTTCCTGCGCAGTCAGTTCGTAAGGTCGAAAGCACCCTGAATATTACCGACGAAGTAATTCGTTTTTTGATTACTCGTCCAGACCTGAAGGCTATCGCCAAGGCTGAAGCTCTCAAGGCTTTGAAGGCTAAGAAAGCTGCCGAGCGCGGTGAAGCTGCTGAAGAGAAATCTGAAGAAGAGTAGTTAACAAAGCAAGCACGAGGTGATAATCTCGGCTTAAGAAAGTGAGGGTAGAACTATGGCACGAAGTGTCAACCAAGTCATCTTATTGGGGAACTTAACGCGCGACCCAGAATTGCGTCAAACACCAAGCGGCCAGAGCGTCTGTAGTTTCAGCCTCGCACTCAATCGTGCGTATAAGGGGCAGAATGGGGACTGGCAGGAGGCAACTGATTACATTGACATTGTCGCCTGGGGGCCACTCGCCGAACGAGTTGCACAGTACCTTAGTAAAGGTCGCCGTGCACTCATCCAAGGTCGTTTACAGAGTCGCAGCTGGGAACAAGAGGGTCAGAAGCGTAGCAAGGTAGAAGTGCTCGCTAATGATGTAACCTTTGTTGACAGTCGTGGCGAGGGCGGTGGAAGTAGTGAAGGCAATTATGGTGGTAGTGATACGCCAACAGCTCCCGCCAAGAATGCTCCAAAGAAAAAAGATGACGTTGTTGAAGATATTGGCGACGAACCGATCAATCTTGACGACATACCTTTCTAATATTTAATGTAAGGAAATAAGATTATGGCAAAGATTTTTAAGCACAAGACGGATGTTCCATATTTCGACTACAAGGATGTAAAGACCTTGCAGCGATTCGTAAACATCTACGGACAAATTGAGACTCGCAAGAAGACCGGCCTTACCGAAAGCCAGCAGCGTCATCTCGCAACTGCTATTAAGCGCGCTCGCCACATCGGCTTACTGCCTTTTGTAGCAAATAACTAGGTTCTCTCTTCAAAGATTAACCGTTGATAGAACAAAAATGGGGGGTGAGTTGCCGCAAGTGTATAAGTGAGTCATCACAGTAGATGATCTTATATATGGGCAACTCACCCCTAGGCATTACTTTTATGAATATTTCGATATCTTTCGTAAGAGATTTGAAGGTTTACGAGAAAACATCGAAGGACTAATCTAGTAAAGGAAGAGAAATATATGGCACTAAGCATTACGAATCTGAAGAAGGGTACGATTTTTGCCTTAGATGGTGTGCCCTATAGGGTGGTAGAGTACGGTCAGAAGGTTATGGGCCGCGGTGGTTCGATAGTAAACGTTCGTATTAAAAGTCTTATTGATGGCAAGGTGCTGGAGAAGACGTTTAAAGGGAACGAGCAAGTAGATAGTGCTGATGTAAGTACGCAGAACGTTCAATATCTCTATAATGACGGCTCTGTTTTTTACTTCATGAACGAAGATACCTTTGAGCAATTTGAAATTCCTGCCGATCTAGTCGGTGAAGGCTCGGGCTATATCAAGGAAGGGGACAAGCTACAGTTACAGTTCTTTGACGGTCGTCCGATCAACGTCGAACTTCCCAAAAACGTACCGCTTCGGGTTACCTATGCTGAAAGTGTTGTGAAGGGTGATACGGCGAATGCTGTCACCAAGGATGCGACTGTAGAAACGGGCATAAGTGTACGCGTACCTGCTTTTGTAAAGACTGGCGATATCATCTCCGTGGACACGATTACGGGTGCGTACCGTGAGCGCGTAAAAGAGTAGGTTACATGCAGGCATCGGGCACCTACATAGTTGTCTATATGCTTCAGCCGCAAGCTATAGGATCGTATTTTGATCGTTCGAGATGGCCACTCCATATAACTCTATTGCCATGGTTCGGTATTGCCCCAAGTAAACGCGACCAGTTTCGGTACGAAATGGAGCAACTTGAGCGAACGAAGCCAGCACTGAAGGCTACTATTGGCGAAGCGGCGCTTTTTGGATCAGAGCGCAACGTACCGGTTAATATTATTGCAGATCAAGGGGAGCTAAAATCATTGCACCTTTCTCTGCTACAGATAGCACATCTTTTGCAATTGCCCCTTGTCGATACGAGCTGGGTAAATGATCAGTATATTGCCCATATCACCGAAAGGACCGGCTATCCGCATCCGGAGCCGGGGGACAATCTGTCAATTGATGGTTTCTATATTGTTCGTCTTGTAGATAATGCGCTATGTCAGGTCGTTTCATATCACCAACTGCGAGGTGCTAATGGGTAAGCAACGTTTGGATAAGTTGATGGTAGCAAAAGGGCTTGTCATATCACGAAGCCAAGCTGAGAGTTGGATACGTCTTGGAAAAGTGACGGTTAATCAGCGACCGATTACCAAAGCTGGATTCCTTGTTGATGAAGAAATCATGCCAGAGCTGCATACTACCGAGCAATATGTATCTCGCGCGGGCCTCAAGTTGGCTTCTGTCGCCGAAAGCCTACATCTCGATTTTCGTGATAAGGTGATGCTTGATGTTGGTAGTTCGACAGGTGGATTTACTGACTATGCTCTTCAGCATGGTGCTAAAAAAGTTATAGCCGTTGAGGTTGGAACAGATCAACTTCATCCAAACTTGCAGGGTAATGCAAAGATAGAACTACATGAGCAAACAGATATTCGTGACATGTATAAGTTATCCAGCATTCCGGACGTTGTTGTTATTGATGTCTCATTTATCTCTTTGCGAGATGTGTTGCCGCATATACGCACTCTCTGCGATAAGCATACCCAAATTATTGCTATGGTGAAACCGCAGTTCGAGGCCACAGTCTCAAATGTCAAACATAAAGGGGTCATTAAAAATGACCACATGCGTCGAGATATTTTAAAGGATTTTGAAGAATGGGCTAGGCAGTATTTCGTTGTACAGGCCAAAGTTGACTCGGAGATTGCTGGCGCAAAAGGCAACCTGGAACGTTTTTATAAGCTGCAAAGAGGTTGAGTCTCACACCTCTCGAGTGATAAACTCCAGATATGTATTTTAAAAGCCGTGTTGAGGCGGGCCAAAAACTGGCCGAACAAATAGCCCGAAAATATGCAGGCAAGCCTTGTGCTGTAGTTGGACTTAGTGACGGGGGTGTCATGGTTGGCGCTCAAATTGCCATCGCCCTGCACTCAGTGCTAACAATGCTCATGAGTGAACCGATTGAACTACCGCGTGAGCCCGCCGCCATAGGTGGCATTAGTCAAGATGGTTCGTTTAGTTATAATGCACAATATTCACCCGGTGAACTGGAAGACTTGCTTGCTGAGTATCATGGTTTTATCGAGCAGGAGAAGTTGCAGCGAATTCAGGAGATGCACCGTTTGGTCGGCCATGGCGGATCGCTGATTCGTAAGGATCTATTACGCGACCATACGGTTATCCTAGTTTCTGACGGCCTGAGCAGCGGATTTTCACTTGACGTGGCTGCCGAATTCTTGAAGCCAATTAACGTCGCGCGGCTGGTTGTTGCAACACCTCTAGCCAGTGTACAGGCCGTAGACCGTATGCACATTCTTGCCGATGAAATTTATTGTCTCAGCGTTGTGGAAGATTATATAACTACTGATCATTATTATGACACGCAAGATGTGCCATCTCATGAACTAGTCGTTAAGACTGTTGACCAAATTGTTAGTCATTGGAAATAATCTATTCCAGGAATTTGCGAAGACGAGGGATGTCTTTGAGCATTATGGTCAACTGACTATTGGTTACGAGCCCTTGGCGCTCAAATGCGGCTAGCTCTCGGCCGATAGATTCACGCGTAGCGCTAATCGAACTCGCGATGTCCTGGTGTCTTAAGGGTACTTCTAACACAATCCCATCTGGCGTTTCCTTACCAAAGCGCCTAGCCATACTAAGAAGAAATGAGACTAGCCGTTCTCGAACGGTTCGGTATTCAAGGTTCAGAATACGCTCAGAATGTAGACGATACATATCGACTAACATATCAACGAGCGGTAAGGCAGCGGAGGGGTTTGAGTGCACAAAAGTAGTAAATTGTTCGCGGCTAATCTGTAATAGCTCTGTCTGGGCAAGGGTGGCATAGATAATATGTCGATCTTCTCCAGTGATTGACCAGGTAAGGCCTAATATCTCACCAGGCTTGCGGATAATCAGGAGGTTTTCCTCACCATATTTAGTGATATCGTATGCTTTAACGAGGCCTTTTAAGATATAAAAAACGCCCTGCGGAGGCCCGCCCGGGCGTATGACGAATTCACCTTTCTCGTACACCATCCTCGTTCCCTGGTGGAACAGATTGACGAGCGCCGCTTCTTGGCCATCTTCCGTCAACATGTTTCTATTATCTCATAAGGAGTAATACACCGCAAGATGTGACAGAAATCTCATTTTATATGTGACGAACATTGCCGACTGATACCTGCACGCGCCTCTATTATGAAGATACCAGGTGGAGAGCTTGGTTAAGAAGGAGAGAAAGGAGGCGTCCATGGTAACACAAAGAGCAATAGATGAACAATTGAACGCCATAGGCTGTAATTATCATTGGTGGGGTCGTGCAGAGATTCGAGAACTTGCTAAGATCTTGCTTCCAGAAGAGACGATCGCACAGTGTGTTAACGGACACTATGAGGGTGGGTTTGCTATGCTCTGCGTCACTGATCACAGGATACTACTTATAGATCGCAAACCAATGTTTTTGACGCTTGAGGACATCCGCTTTGACATGATCTCAGAGATAGACTTTAGCTCACGCTTAATGGATAGTACGCTGCACGTCATAACCCCAACTCATAAGCTGTCATTCACGGCATGGAACCAGACTCGGCTCCGCCGACTTGTAGACTACACGCAGCAACGTGTTATGGAAATACGTCAACACTTCATGCTTCAACAATTACAGGCAGCACAGGGTTACGCACAATCGACAAATGCACCTCTAGTTGGGGGATTGGCGGCCCAGGCAAACACAAATGCAACCTCACCATTCAATTTGCCAATGAATCCTTACACGAAGATGCCATTACTTATGCGGCGGCGGTACCCAAAATTCTATCAGTAAATCGATACAGACCCACAGAAAGATATAGATGTCATTAACACCGAACTAGTATTGGCTGATTTACAGACTGTTGAAAAGCGTCTGCCAAAGCTAGAAAAAGAGACAAAGGCAAATCCAAAGCTCAAGCCTGAACTCGATACGCTACAGCGTAGCTTTGAGATCCTTAATAGTAATCGCCCCCTTTCGAGTAGTGAGGATTTGAAGCTAGAGCATGTAGCGGATCTGCACCTATTAACCGCAAAACCTGTCATATATCTCTTTAATCTGGATGAGACAG
>Ga0206942_1187_pt1 | contig 17710 bp, 13 predicted proteins | sample Alteio_BWOrgHeat_6_FD_153253 | JGI IMG/M metagenome (GOLD analysis project Ga0206942, IMG submission 153253) | Enriched cells from forest soil in Barre Woods Harvard Forest LTER site, Petersham, Massachusetts, United States -... | ecosystem: Environmental > Terrestrial > Soil > Temperate forest > O... | reverse complement strand
ATTCCTGACTGGATAAAGCATGTTGATGAATTTACGGATGGGTTAGGTTTTGCAGATACTATTTTTCCTGCGTTTCTTTTTATTGTTGGCTTATCAATTCCGTTTGCATTAAATAAAAGAATGCAATCAAATGAAAGCAGGTCTTCAATTGCATGGCATATTATTATGCGTTCGCTTGCATTAATTACAATGGGCTTTTTTCATGTTAATCTTGAAAATTACAGCGAGGCTGCTTTATTGCCAGAACCTGTTTTTGAAATATTACTCACGCTTGCTTTTTTTCTTATCTGGCTTAATTATAAACCTGGTTTTAATAAAACAATGCAAACTATTTTACAGGCTGCTGGTGTAATTATATTAATTGTACTTGCTGTTTTATATAAAGGAGAAAGACATGGACATATTATCTGGCTGCGGCCGCAATGGTGGGGAATTTTAGGTTTGATCGGCTGGGGTTATTTAACCTGCTCGTTGATTTATCTTTTTAGCAAAGGCAAATTAAAAGTATTAATACCTGTACTTATTTTTTTTCTTGCTTATACAACAATAAATCAAACATATATTTTGGATAGTGTTAGTGATGTTTTAAAATATTTATGGTTGCTGAACGGCGGCTCAGAAGTTTCATTAATAATGGCAGGAATTATTATTTCGTTGCTATATAAACGAAATCTTAATAATAATAAACGCAATTTTTTTACAGTGATGTTTCTTGCTGCAATTGTTATGATCGTCTTTGGTTTTATCTCACGGCCATTTGGCGGCATTTCTAAAATTTACGGTACGCCATCATGGGTTGGTATTTGCATTAGTATAAGTATAATTGTTTTTGCTTTATTGGTTTTTATTGTTGATGTAAAACAGAAAGCTGATTGGTTTACAATAATTAAACCGGCAGGAACAAGCACATTAACCTGTTATCTTATTCCATATTTTTTATATTCTTTTCTTGAATTAGTTCACTTTCATTATCCCTACTTTTTGCATGAAGGGATGGGCGGTATTATACGTTCGTTTGCAATAGCATTTATCGTAATTTTTATAACAGGTTTTTTAGAGAAGAAGAATTTGCGGCTAAAAATTTAAGAAGAGTTTTAAAGGCAGTCTTTAATAAATGTATTGTTTAAAGCAAAGAATTAATTGAATGATTATGAATGAAGGTTCAACTTCATTAAACAAAACCCTGCGGCTTCTTTCAATTGAAGTACTGCTGTTAACCGGCTTGTTTATTCTATCATTATTTGTTTTTGCTTTTATTGCAAAAGGTGTTATTACCGGGAATGAGAAAACATTCGATGATAAAGTGTTTAATTTTTTTATCCCTTTTTCAACACCAGGTTTTATAACAACAATGAAGGTGTTTACATTTTTAGGCTCTGTTCAGTTTTTAATTCCCGCATACATTGTTTTAATAATCTATTTTATTTTTAAAAAATTATACAGGTATGCAATTGATATCGCGGTTATGGCATTAACCAGCACTGCATTATTATTTATACTTAAAGAGGTGTTTCACCGGCAGCGGCCTTCACTGCCTATTATAAGAACTTTTACAACATATAGTTTTCCCAGCGGGCACATGCTTTCGTCCTTTATTTTTTGCAGCATACTTTCTTTTATTGTTATCAAAAGCAACTGGAAGTTATTGTATAAATGGCTTGCTTCAATTTTACTTTTTTTATTTGCTTTAATAATCGGAATAAGCAGGATAGTTTTAAAAGCGCATTATCCGACAGACGTAATTGCATCTTTGTGTCTTGGCATTGCCTGGGTAATCGGCTCTTTTTATATTCTTAGAAAGATCAATAGAGAATATATCACTCAAAAAACTTAGCAGTGCGTTTACTGTTTAATTAATGAAAAAACACCAGCTATATAAAACCATAAGGATATCAGCTGTCAAAGAAAATATAAAAGACTTTAAAGTATTTTCATTTGAAAACAATCATAACATTTCATATAAATCCGGCCAATACCTTACGCTTGTCCGGAATGCATATAATGAAGAAATAAGAAGATCTTATTCTATTACTTCATCGCCTTATTTAAATGAGCCATTATCAATTGGGGTGAAGCGCGTTGAGAACGGTTTTCTTTCAAGAATGTTGGTTGATACATTAAATGTTGGTGATGAATTAATAACTATTGGTGCAGGCGGCCTTTTTGTTTTGCCGGATAAGATTGAAGAATTCAAACAGGTTTTCTTTTTTGCAGCTGGCAGCGGTATTACGCCAATTTATTCTTTAATAAAAACCTTATTGCATACTTCCAATATAAATGTTGTTTTAATTTACAGCAATGCTTCGCCGGAAAAAACAATTTATAGGAGTGAATTAAAAGCGCTTGAAGAAAAATTCAGCGACCGCTTTCAAATACAATTTTTGTTTAGCAATATTGTTGAATTATCTAAAGCAAGGTTGCATAGAAATTTGATAATAAATTTTTTAAAGGAATTTTCAATTGCTGATTATAAGCAAACTTTATTTTATATCTGCGGGCCGGAAACATACATGCGTTTATGCACTTATACTTTGCAGGAAAATGATGTTCCGAAAAATAATATAAAGCGAGAAGATTTTGTAATTAATGCTATTCATAAACGTGACGCCTTGCCGCCGGATACAGTTAGCCATAACGTAAAAATATATTTCAACAAGGAATATTTTCAGTTTACAGTGCATTATCCTGATTCAATATTACAGGCAGCTAAAAAATCTAATATTGCTTTGCCTTATAGTTGTGAGGCCGGGCGCTGCGCAAGTTGTGTTGCAAAATGTTTGAAAGGCACAGTGTGGCATTCGTATAATGAAGTGCTTACTGAACAAGAGTTGCACCGGCAATTAGTGCTTACCTGTGTTGGCCATCCTGTAAATGGAGATGTGGAATTGCAGATTAAGAATGATTAAGATTAATTGTAGCTAAAGAAAATTTCATGCATGATGATGCAGTATAAACGATTTAATTTCTTCCGCTGTTTTATCTGTACTGTCTCCTTTAATAAATAATTTTTGAAAAGCTGCAGCCGTTGCAAAATTTACTGTTTGCTGAAAAGGTAAATGATTATAAACGCCGTAAATTAATCCAGCCATAAAACAATCACCGCTGCCTACTTTATCAATTGCTTCATTTATAGTATAACTTGCAGAAACATACAAATTACCTGTGCTGAAAATTGCTGCATAGTATTCAATATTGCTTTTATGAAACCTGAAAGTGTTAGCTACAATTTTACAACGCGGATACTGTTTAATAATTTCTGCAGAAGTTTTTTTTGCCTGCTGCACATAATTTTCCTTCGTGTTTATTTCATGAATATTTCCTGAAACTTTAATATTAAGCATAGTTTCCGCGGCCCATATATTTCCCATTACAATATCGCAATACTGCAGCAGTCCAGGCATAATTTCATTTGGATGTTTTTCATATTGCCAAAGCTTTGGGCGGTAATTCAGATCAACAGAAACTGTTATGCTTTTTTTTGCGCAAGCTTCTAATGCTTCTTTACAAACAGCAGCAACGTTCACGCTTAATGCAGGAGAAATGGCACTGAAATGAAACCAGCGTATGCCCTGCAAGGCTTTATCCCAGTTTATCATTCCAGGCTTTAATTCATAAAAGGCAGAATATTTTCTGTCGTAAATAATTTCCGCATGCTGGATTTCTTTGCCTTGCAGCAAATAATATAAACCTACTTTAGCACCGTTGTAAATTACAGTTGATGTATCAATATTTTGCGCTTCCACATATTTTATAAGCTGCGCTGATAAAAAATTTTCGGGAACTGCAGTACAATAGCTTACAGGCACACGCCATTTTGCCAATGCAACAGCAACATTTAATTCTGAGCCGCCAGGATAAACATCCAAAGCATTCTTGTTTAACCATTCTCCATTTGCATCAGGGGCAAGCCTTAATAATATTTCACCAAAAGATAATACCATAATAAAAACTTTTGCAATTTTAAACTTCAATAATTAAAGAAATTATGCAACAACTTTTTAATCTTACAAATAAAGTGATAATTATAACAGGCGCTACCGGTGTTATAGGTGAGGCTTTTATTCATGCGGTTGCTGATATGAATGCCAAAGTTATACTGATTGGAAGAAATGAAGACATTGGTAATGAAAGAGCCGTACAATTACAAAAAAAAAACAAAGAAGCTATTTTTATTAAAGCCGATGTTTTAAATAAAGATGATTTAATAAATGCTAAAAATATTATTCTTCAAAAGTATAACCGTATTGATGGTTTGGTAAATGCAGCAGGCGGTAATGTTGCCGAAGCTGTGATAAAACCCGGGGATGAAATTTTTAATATTGATATGGATGCGATGCGCAAAGCGTTTGACCTGAATTTATTTGGAACCATGTTGCCTGTTTCTGTTTTTGGCGATGCCCTGCAACAAACCGGCAATGCAAGCATTATAAATATTTCTTCTATGACAGCGCAGTTAACCATAACAAGAGTTTTAGGTTATTCAATGGCAAAAGCAGCTATTGATAATTATACAAGATGGATGAGTGTAGAAATGGCCAATCGTTATGGCGAAAGCATTCGCATAAATGCAATTGCGCCGGGTTTTTTCATTACAAATCAAAATATAAGATTGCTTACAAATGAAGACGGAAGTTATACAGAAAGGGGAGAAGCAGTAATTAGAAATACACCTTTTAAACGATTTGGCAAACCAGAAGAATTATGCGGTGCATTAATATGGCTGCTGAGCGATGCATCTAAATTTGTAACCGGTGAAGTGATCTGTATTGATGGTGGCTTTCACATAAATTCCGGAGTATAATTTCAACACAGCATTTTTTTATATAGTAAAGCCTGCAATGCAACATTACAGGCTTTACTATTAATATATCGTAAGCAATAGTCAGCAATAATTACGGAGTAGTTGAATATACAATGCCATTTTGTACGGCAACTTTTGCACCGCCCTTATTATTATTATAAACAAGATTTTTTTGCGTATCAAATCCGCTAACGGCTTTTCCCTGGTCGTTTTGCATAGTGTTGTATATATATATATCTGCACCATCAGTATGTTTACCAATTATATTACTTCTTATACGAAAAGATGATAACTTAAAAGGATAGGATTTGCGTGTATCAAAAGCAATCCCATGCATATATCCTGCATATACACCGTTTAACCAGCCACTGCTGTCAATTGTATTACCACGAACGCGGGTTGTGCCACAACCTAATATCCAAATGCCATCACACAATGTATTCTTTATAGTATTATTGTCAATGTTAGCATAAGAGTTTCCGCCGATAACTATACCATTGCCCTGGTAACTGTTCATTTCAAAACCGCACCTGCTAATTTTATTATTATAAATTTCATTTTTACCTTTATCTGCACCTGAAAGCATAATACCGCCGCGGCCGGTTGAATCAACAATATTATCATGCACAGAAATATTTGATAACCGCATTGGATAAGGATATTGCCCGCAACTATTTGGCCTGTCAGCGTTTTCACCTGTACTTCCAATATACATACCTTCCTGGTTCATGCGTTTTATCATGCAATTATAAATGCTGATGCTATCCATATACCAGTTAGGATAATAAAGACTCTGATCACAGGTGGATGCAACTTCCTGTTTTACCCAGTAACCATAAGTTTTATCATGAATGTAAATATTGTTGCATGTAATATGTTTAGATTTTCCATTAATATCAATTCCAACACCATTGGCTGTAGGGTCGCTTATTTCAAAGCCATAAAATTCCTGGGAACCTGTGCCTGTTATAGTAATATTTGAACAACTATTGAAATTGAATCCATTTTGTAAATGAACAATTCCACCTTCATTGATAAACGTTACATCATGTACATTAGCCATACTGAAATAAGTATAACTAATGTTAGATTTTAAAACAAATGTGTCTCCAGGTGAATAGCTAAAATTTTGATCAACCCAATTGCCAGGATTATTAAAATAAATACGCTTTCCTACCTGCGTTGAATTAGATACATTTCCATCTTGTACCTGTGTTGAATTTATGTCTTTGCGACATGAAAATAGTGTAAGCAGCAATGCTGCTAAGATTAGGTTTTTCATTGTTGGATATTTGTTTTGTTTTTAAAAAAACTGCCTATTTAAGAATGGCATTAAATTTTACGATATTGGAATAATTAAATGCAGAACAAAAATATGGAAGCATTGCAACACATAAGTTTTTTTCTGGGTAAAAAAATAACCATAAAAGGCATTTATGGACTGGCATGATTTTTTTATGGCTGAAAGTCTGATTTGTTAGCCTTATTTATATCTGTAACAAAATGATAATGAAGGAGAATACGGAAGTGTTAAGTCTGTATTTGTCTTAAGTGTATATTATACTATTGACAGCTATGATATTCTATTAGAACCCCCAATCAACCACCCGGCGTAAATAATGTTTATCCTGTATAACCCATGTTACTTCATAGCGACCGATACCTTCGCCATTTACCATGTATATATAATATTTGCGCATGTCTGCCGACATATACACGTTGCAGTATGTTTTGGATTTGCCTTTTGAATCTGTATAATACAAATGTGGTTCATACAGATCAACAAAAGCACTTGGCGGAACAACAATAGTATCACCTTCAATTATAGCAATTACTGAGGTAATTGTATGTTTTGGAACTGTATTTTCTGTGCCCCAGAATGCATGGTTATCTAACTTAACAGCATACTTATCATTATACCAAGTTACTTTATGTTTTGTAGCATCAAAAGCACCTGTTGTTATTTGCACAGTTGCTGTATCATTAGAAAAAATGATCTCATCATCTTTTGCACCAATCAGCGGAAGTGCATTGAGTTTATGTTTTGTAAGGCTTTCACTAATGCCGCCGAATGTAAACTGGGAAAGGTCTGCACGAATATCTTTTTCCTGCATTTTTAAAAAATTATCCCTTTTACTTCTGTAGTCTGGAATATCATTATCCTGTGCGAAAGAAACATTTACAATTGTGGAGAGTAGAATTATAAAAATGATACGCATAAAAATAAATTCTTTATTCAAGGTTCTGCAGCATGTCCGCAGTTAATTTTTCAAGATCATACTCATGTTGCCAATTCCAATCTTTACGTGCGGTTGAATCATCAATACTTTGCGGCCAGCTATCTGCAATTGCCTGGCGATAGTCAGGTTTATATTTTATTTCAAATTCAGGAATATGTTTTTTTATAGAAGCAGCAATTTCAGCAGGCGAAAAACTTATACCCGAAATATTGTATGATGTGCGCACTGAAATTTTATCTGCCGGCGCTTCCATTAATTCTAAAGTTGCGCGAATGGCATCTGACATATACATCATCGGCAAATACGTATCTGGATTTAAAAAGCTTGTGTAACTTTTTTCTTCAAGCGCATCATGAAATATTTCAACAGCATAATCAGTAGTGCCACCGCCCGGTTCTGATTTGTAACTAATCAAACCCGGATAGCGCAGGCTTCTTATATCAACACCAAAACGTTTGTTATAATAATTACACCAGAATTCCCCAGCATATTTACTAATTCCATAAACGGTGATTGGTTCTATTATTGTTTGCTGCGGACAGTTTTTTTTGGGCGATGTTGGCCCAAAAACAGCAATGCTGCTTGGCCAGTAAACCTTTTTTAAATTTTCTTCCCGCGCAATATCAAGTACATTTAATAAGCCCTGCATGTTTAAATTCCAGGCAAGATTTGGATTCTTTTCTCCGGTTGCAGAAAGAATAGCGGCAAGTAAATATATCTGTGTAATATTCTGGCGGATAACTTGCACGTGCAGCATTTCTTTATTCATCACATCCAGAGAAACATAAGGACCTGTTCCTTTCAATAAATTATTTTCTTCCCGCAGGTCGCTTGCAACCACATTGCTGTTTCCATATACATTGCGTAGCGCCAGAGTTAGTTCAACACCAATTTGTCCACTGGCGCCAATTACTAAAATTTTTTCTTTATTAATGGCAGACATATTTGTTTATGATAAACAACAAACCTAATGAAAAGATTTTTCTGTATAATAAAGCCAAACGGTTTTAAGATTTAATGTGGTTTTTATCCTTGGTGTTTTATATAAAAACAGTAATGCAGAAAACGATATTACAGGCTAAATAAATTCATATTTTTAATTATTGCCTCGCGATTTGATCATAAAAATTTTATGAATAAATTTGAAAACTTAACATTAGAAATCATAAGCCAATATTAAATTTGTGTTATCTTTTCAAAAAATGAATATGGCTACCACTAAAAAAATTGTAATTAAATCTGCGCATCCAAAAAAAGAATTTAAAAAAGAATTGGCAGGCAAAATGGAATCTGCTTTACCTGAAGTTAAAACCAAGCTTGGAGATAAAAAATTTCAGCGCCGTATAAAAAAAGCGGCTAAAATTCTTGTACAGGGCTTGCATAAAAAAGATTTTTCCAATAACAATTATGGAGACGGAAGTGCAACAGAAAAAGCTTCGGTAAAAAAAATTAAGGGTGCAAAAAAATCGAAAATTGAACAGCAGGAATTACCCACTGTTTAAAATCTATATCCAATAGTAAACGTTGCTACTAATCCATTACTTCTTGATTGGGTAAGTACATCAGGATAATCGGGATTATATTGTTTGTTGTCATCAAAGTTTTCGTATAAAACATCTTCTTTATGTAAAATATCTGCAAGGCTGAATTCAACCAAGCCGTTCTTTAAAACAGTTTTGCTTATTTTAAAATCCAATACAGAATGAGGCTTTTCCCAAACTGCATAGGTATTATTAGGCCCGCCAACATAAGCTATCCTTGCTCCAATAGAATTGTATAAAACTGAAATATTTAAACCGGTTTTATCTGAACTGTATTGCAAAGATGCATTGATAACATAAGGCGACTGCCCTTGCAACGGCCTGTTCATTGTGTCGCTTCCATTGCCAGCAACGAAGGCAATAGAATGTATATAAGAAGCATTTGCATAAAAATATAAATCTTGTAAAGCAGGAGCAATAAAGTCAAAGTTTTTTCTGAACTCTCCCTCAATTCCCCACAATTCAGCAGAAGGCGCATTTTGCCAGGTCACCGTTTTGCTATCAGCACCTGGAATAGCTACTTTTTGCTCTATAGGATCTTTGAACTTTTTATAGTAACCGCTTAATGAATAATACTGTGCATTCTTAAAATATTGTTCCCAGCGAATTTCATAATTATCAATATGCGTTTCAGTTAAACTGGTTCCGTAATAAGTTATGTTTTGAAAAAAGTCATAAAATAAAGTTGCAGCAAGTTCTCTGTACAAAGGCCGGGCAACTGTTTTGCTATAGCTGAAGCGAATATTGGATTTTGGTAAAACAGAATAAATAAGATTTGCTGATGGTAAAAAATCATGAAATGTAGAATCAACTATATATGGCTCTTGCACATTTGGCTGATAACTTACAACCCTGTTATTATAGTCTTCATATCGAACGCCCCAGGCAAGCCTTAGTTTTTCTGTAAGCTTATTATCAAGCATTATATAACCTGCTGTATTTTTTATGCTGCCATTGTAAGTTATCCATGCAGGTTGCGCAAAATCTGTAGTTACAAAACCAGTTTTGTAATCAAAATTTTGTTCCGCAAAAATCTTGTTTGGCGGTAAATATGAAAGTGATCGATCATAATCATCCGCGTTACCTATATCATTTCTTAAAAAGCGGCCATCTCTTGTTCTTGTATCATAATAATATGCAAAACCAAATTTTAAAGCCTGGTTTTGATGAAATAACTGGAATGATTTATTAAGGTCAATGTTTGTACCTTTTGCTTCATCATTTGTTTCAAAAAATAAACGCAATCCACCGGTAACAGTTGTAAACAAAGTTGGCGAACTTAAATAAGCTACATAAGGATCAGCTTCAGAATTCCTGTAATAAATCATCTGCCGGTAATCTGGTTCTTCTCTGTGAAATTTTGTATAATAACCCAACCATTTTATACGCAGCTTTAATTTCTTTAAATAATGTTCGCCGCCAAGTTGTGTATTATAAATTACGTTGCTTTGAAAATAATGTGCGTAAGCAAAATAAGCACTATCAAAATCTCCGCCTATTACTTGTACTGCAGAACCATGCCTTACATCTGTTTGATTACTTGAATTAATTGCCAGCAGGTTATTGAAGAAAAACTTATTATTAGGATCAATTTTCAAAGCAAAATTTGCAAGCACGCTGCTTAATACGCTATGAACATAATTGCTGTCTCTAAAATCATAATAAGGATAACCTTTATCTACTGAATCCGGCAGTAGATTAATAACACCATAATCTCTTACTGTGCCACTTGAATATTTATATGTGGATGAATAGCTTGCTCCAAAAATTCCACCAAGCTTAGGATAGCCGCTTTTACCAATTGCATTAAAACCGCCTGAAAGCTGGAAAGAACCATTTACAGGTGCAGAAGCACTTTTTTCAAGATTCCAGTCATTGGGAAACAGGGTTGCATATTTAACTTGCCTTTTAGGGTTGTAACTGTTATAGTCTGCCTGGTCAGGAAAACCGGCAGGTATTGCACGTGTGCCATCATCCAAACCAAAAAAATCGGAACTGCCTCTTTGATCGCGATAAAATGTTTTGCCGGTAGTTATTGTATTGTACCCAAGACCTCCCTTAATAGAAAAAAAGTTTTTATCGGGTACGTCTTTTAAATTTACCTGTGTAAGGCCACCTGCGAATGTTGCAGGGTATTCTGGTAAGGCACTTTTAATAATTGTTATATTATCTACTATATCAGATGGAAAAATATCAAAAGCAAAGGTCTTCCTGTCCGGCTCTGTACTGGGCAATAAAGCGCCATTCAGCATAGCTTCATTATAGCGGTCACTCATACCTCGAATAACAATGAACTTATTATCCTGCACTGTAACACCACTTACTCTTTTCAGCACTTCGCCAATGTTCTTATCAGGCGACTTTCTTATGATGTCTGCACTTATTGCATCAGAAACCACTGCTGCATTTTTGCGTGCAATTAAAATAGAATTAATGTTTTCTTTTTTTACAGATGTTGTGGTTACAACCACTGCTTGTATTGTTGTATTTGATTGCGGGTCCAGTGTAATATTCAGGCTTAAAACCTTGTTGTTTTCAATAGTAATGCCGCTTATTTCTTTTGGTGAAAAACCAATGTATGTTACTTCTAAAGTATATTCTCCCGCAGTAAGATTTCCGATGCGGTAAACGCCATCTACATCACTTAAAGTTTTTGCTTTTGAATTTTTTACTGATACAGTTGCGCCTATTAAAACCTGGTTATTGGAGGCATCAGTTATTTTTCCTGTAATTATTCCGGACTGAGAAAACGAGTAGGTTGAGATAAAAAATAAAGCAATAATTAAGTATAATTTTGATTGCATTTTTTTGGTGCAAAGAAACATTTTCGGGTATCAAAGCAAACCACATCCACATTAAATAATCATTACCTAATTGTTAAGGGTGATTAATACAGAGGTAACAATTTCTTTAAGAATCCATAACCTTAACTTTCCCTCTTTCTGCATAGTGTGCCGCTACATTTGGTGAAAATTATTTTATTTATGCAAAACAAAAATTTACTCCAAAAAATTATGCTGTTAGTGCTTGCGGGCATAATTGGTACAGTTGGTATGGCTCAATTGCCAAAAACTTATGTTACGTCAAGCATTACTACAAACACAACCTGGGATGCTGGCCACATTTGGGTACTTACAGGTTACATTTATGTTGAGAGCGGTGCTACATTAACCATTGAACCAGGAACAGTTATTTATGGTAATGATCCTACTTTATTCAGTAAAGGTGCTTTAGTTATTACGCGTGGTGCAAAAATTATGGCTGTAGGTACTCCTTGCCAGCCAATTGTATTTACTTCAGGTGCTTCTACGCCGAAAAAGAGACAAAGAGGTGATTGGGGTGGCATAATTCTTTTAGGTAAAACACATATTAATCCTCCGGGAGATACTGCACATATAGAAGGTATTCCACCGGTTCCTGAAACATTATATGGTGGTGGTAATAGCCCTAATGATGCTGATAATTCAGGCACATTGTCGTATGTACGTATTGAATATGCCGGAGTTGCTCTCAGTCCAAATAATGAAATCAATGGTTTAACTTTTGGCGGTGTTGGCTCCGGAACTACAATTAACCATATCCAGGTTAGTTATTCCAATGATGATTCTTATGAATGGTTTGGCGGTTATGTAAATTGCAAATATCTAATTGCCTTCAGAGGTATTGATGATGATTTTGATACAGACCAGGGCTACAGCGGTAAAGTGCAGTTTGGTATTGCATTGCGTGATCCTAATGTGGCTGACGTTTCAAAATCTCATGGATTTGAAAGTGATAACGATGCAAATGGTTCTTCAAACAATCCGCAAACCAGTGCTGTATTCTGTAATATAACAGAAGATGCAGGCGGCGATCAAACTAACAATACACTATATGAAGCAGGTACATATATTCGCCGTAACAGTGCTATAAAAGTGTATAATTCAATTGTAATGGGATGGCCTATTGGAATTTATATTGACGGTGCAGCAAGCCAGGCTAACGTATTAAACGATACTTTAGTAAATGACAACGTTGTTGGTGTTGCTAACAGCGCTAATTATGTAGCTACTGTAACTCCTTCAGGCAATGCTTCCGTAATTGATTTGTTGCAGAATCATGCAGGTAACAGGTTTTATCCTGGTAATGCGCAAATCCAGCTTTTCAAGCCATATAACCTGAAAGGTCCTGACTTCAGGCCAAAGGCAACTTCACCTGCACATTCAGGTGCTAATTTCAATCATGCTGCTTTAGCGGATGCTTTCTTTACAAAAACAACTTATATAGGTGCTGTTACTCCTTCAAAATCACATGACTGGACACTTGCAGGTTGGGTAAACTGGAGATCAGATACAACTAATTACACAAATGGTGTACAGAATCTTTGTGGACGCGATGCCCTTGTTGCAGATAATGATAACGAGGTTTCTGAAAATGTTGCCATTGCTGATATAAAGCTTAGTCCTAACCCTAACAGGGGTGCTTTCAGCGTTGCTGTAAGCGGGTTTGCCGGCAATATGGTTAATGTAAAAATCTCAGATTTAAATACAGGCAGAGTTTACTTTGTTGGTAAAGCAAATAACAACAGTACAACTAATCTTTCACTGCATGCTCCTAACGGAAATTATGTAGTTGAATTATCAGATGGCAAAACTGTGGTTACACGCAAAGTGACTGTTCTGAATTGATAAATTTGCATATGTTTAATTACATACACGGAGTGCATTTCTATGCGCTCCTTTTTATTTTAATTAAATGAAAGAAAGATAATCGTACTGCTTTTCAAGAATGGCTTTATCATCTGCCTGCAGCCATTTGTTTAAAATAGTTGCATACACCTGTTTAAAATCAATTTTATATTTAAGGTCGCCATTATCAAGATCTGCCAGATCAGGCAACTCATTTATTAAACCTTTTTGTTTTAAACCACCGCTTATTAAAAACATATTGTTTGCTGTGCCATGGTCAGTGCCGCCGCTTGCATTTTGCGAAACCCTTCTTCCAAATTCACTGAATGTAAAAAGCAATACATCATTAAAACGATTACTGTTTTTCATATCTTTTACAAAAGCTTCAACAGCTGCGTTCATTTGCTTAAACAAACGCTGCTGGGTGTTTTGCTGAAACACATGCGTATCAAAGCTTCCAATACTTACATAGTACACTTTTGTGTTTATGTCTGAAAGAATAAGCGACGCAATAGTTTTTAAATTATTGCCTAATTCTGTTTGCGGATAATTTGCTTTGCTTGGATGCAACCTGCTTTGCTCAAAAATATAATCAGCACTGCTTAAAGTTTCCGCCATCGTTTTATATAGGTAATCAACAGGTTTATCATGCTCTTCTGCATGGTGCTGTGCTGCTAATTGTTTAAAATAATTTTCATTACTTGTATTATACAAACGCCGCGGATCTTTAAACGCAATCCCTTTTTCTGCTGAACCCTTTAATGCAAGGCTTAATATATCATCAATCTCTAAAGCCTGCGTAGGTTTTCCGCAATCAGCGCATTGTGCATCAAGATAGCGGCCAATCCATCCGGTTGTAAAAAATTCAGTGCTGGCACTTCCAGTTTGCCAAATATCCATGCTGCGAAAATGGCTTCTATCCGGACTTGGATAACCAACATTGTTTAATATCCCAAGGCTGCCATCATCATACAAATTTTTAAACGCAGTTAATTCAGGATGCAATGCAACCTCATTAGTTAACCGTAAAGCTTTACCTTTTGAAATGCTAAGGCCGGGTCTTGATTTATGATATATATCATTGCTTACAGGAATTACCGTATTCAAACCATCATTGCCACCACTCATTTGCAGTACTACTACAACTTTATTACCCGGCGGTACAATAGCAATATTGTTTTTTTCAAATGCCTTCAAAAACTTTGGCAACATTAACGTTGCTGCGGCAAGAGAGCCTGTTTGTAAAAATTGTCTGCGTTTTATTAACATAAATAAAATTAAAAAGTCAAAACTCAAAAGCCGGAAAATGAATCATAACCTAACCTTTTTGAAATTTTATTTTTTGGCTTTTGAATTAACATAACTGGTATTCCGGAGTACTCATTAATGCAATAGTTACATTTTTTATATACTCTTCTTTGTTGTTTGATTTAATTCCGGCTTCAATTATATTTTTATTAATGCTGCCTTTGTTTGTTTGCAAAACAACTGCTTCAATTGAGTTATACAAATCTTCATGATTTACATGTTCAAATTGTTGTGTGTATGCACTCCAGTTAATATTAGCTGCGATTCTAAAGCCGCCTTTTGATAATTGTTTCGTATAACTTTTCTCATTATCCTCCATCCCCATTTGCACATCATCATCTGTTTTTTCGGTTATATAAAATGTATCATCATTTTTAATTAATTGCGGAATACGCAAACGGAGCATAAGCGTTGAGCTGTCGATCCAGGCATTACCGCCGGGCCAGCCTGCAACATTTGGCGGATAAAATAAAATTTGACCTAATGCATTTTCAAGCAGTAATTGCGTTCTCTCATCTTCCAGTTGCATAGGCAACATTCTTCGTATGCCAACCAATAATTCAACAGGAGATTTTATTTTGCAGCCAATATTTTTTTCATTATAAAACCATTCGCTGGTGAAGATGTTTTTCATCAACATTTTAATATCATAATTGCTTTCATAAAATGAAGTAGAAAGCGCTGCTATTATATCTTCATCAACATTCTGATTCACGAAATACTTATATATTTTTTTAGTGATGAACGTTGCAGTTTGCGGCTGTTCTAAAATTATATTCAGAATATCATCGCCATCAAAATTTCCTTTTTTGCCAAGAAAAGTTTTTTCCTCATCATCATGAAAGAAAGCCCGGAAAATAAAATCGCCATTAAATTTTGCTTCCCATCCTGTAAATGCTCTTGCTGCTTCTTTCACATCCTGTTCAGTATAATTTCCTCTGCCCATTGTAAATAATTCCATCACTTCTCTTGCAAAGTTTTCATTAGGATGTTGCTTTTGATTTTGCTGGTTATTTAAAAAATTAAGCATGCCCGCAGATTTGCTCACACCTTTTAATAAATCACCGAAATTGGTTAAAGCGTTGCTGCGTATTTGTTGTAATAATAATTGCTGGTAAAAAATATTAAGGTTACGGCAGGCAAAATGACCATGCCAGAAGAGCGCCAATTTTTCTCTAAGCTGTGCATCGCCTGTTGCCATTTCGTTAAGCCATGTTGTATTTAAATTTTTAATATTTTGTGCACTTGCCTTTCTGAATTCCCTGCGCTGGTTTTGATTTACAGAGGCTTGCATTTGCTGCATATCAGCTACTTGCTGAAAGCCCATCAGCAAACCTTTTACTGTATCGTTTGCAACATCAATATATGCTGCCTGTGAAAGCGAGGCAGTTTCTAAAACTTTATACAAGGCTGTATGAGAGACTACCGCAATATTACTTACAGTTTCAGCATTTACGCCAAAACCTGCACGCCATAATAAATGTTGATTTTTTACCTGTTGAGAAGCTGGCATTTTAAAATTAGACCTTATTACATAACGCTGGTTTAACAATAAAATTTCAGAGAAAGCATTATTATAATGTAAAACCTGCATGCAAAAAGTTGTAAAAAAATTGGCGAATATATAATAATTGAATATTTCTTTCGTTAATTTCGATGATCCATTATCTGAACGAAAAACCGTTGCATGCGAGCTTTTGTAATAGTTATATGTTTTGTAATCTTTAGAAGATTTATATCTCGTTTTCAGCAGGCTGCTATCTGCTGGATTTTTTTAATCCCCGTTATTCTATGTGACAGATTTTTTAAATGGAATATTTTGGGTTGCTATAATAACTCAAAAAACCTGTGCGCATGAAGAAAGAAGTACCCGGAAAGGTGAGTATTTTTATTACTGTAGATCTCCAGGTTATTAATACATATTTTAACGCACATGATCCTGCACCTTTGTATAAGAGACAATTAAGCCACCAGTTTGAACAATATCTTTTAAAATCAGCTGCACAGGTAAAAAGATACAGCGTCGTTTTTTACAAATTAAAATGTTCAAAAGATATTGACAGGCAGTATGCTGAGCCTTTAATGTACGCTATAAGAAGGCATTTTGCCGAACAGAAAAAAATTCGGCAGGGAGAATTTTACAGGTACAAGCGTAAAAGCTTTAGTCTGCTGGCAGTAAGTTTTTTGGTAGTTATTTTTTGCCATGGTATCATTCCGCTTTTGGTTACAACAACTAACCCGGTTGAAACAATCCTTTTAACAAGTGTTGACGTATTTAGCTGGGTAATTTTTTGGAGGCCCATTGATAAATTAGTTTTTGAATGGAATCCACATTTAAAAGATATTTCCTTACTTGATAAAATGGCTTCTGCTGAAATGATGATTGTAAATACAAGCAAGGAAGCATCTAAAAAAACAAAACCAGTATTGTTTGCTGTATCGCAAACAGGATGATTTTAAAATTTGAATAATCCTATTTTATGATGATATGTTTATGTGTGTTGGCCAACTTTAATATTTTTTCGGTATTCATTCCCGGAATGCTGATTAACGTGGTAGTGTTTTGTTTAATAATTGCGGGAATTGTTTTATTCTTTTCGCAACGCATAAAAAAATTAAAGGAACAGGTAAATGAACTTGATAAAAAAAGAAACGAAATGCACGAATTGTTTGACAATGCTGAACAATTAAATAAAAACCTGGTTCAGGATAATTTATTGGAAAAAGAACATAATGAAATGATTATTGCAAAAATGAGTTATGAAATACACAACTGTGTAAACGGCATATTAGGTATGACAAATCTTTTAAGAGATACAAATTTAAATGCAGAACAAATGAAAACAACAGATGTAATAATTGGCTGTAGTAAGAAACTGCTTGAAAATGCACATGGCAGTTTTAACACTGAAACTGATGCAGGAAATAAAATAAACAATGCTCCGGGGAATTCTAATCTTACAACACAGGAAAAATTAGAAAAAGAAAATATATCCAAAGAGTTTTTTAAAAGATATCCTTTTAATATTTTAATAGCTGAAGACGATGCAATTAACCAGCAATTAGCCTTAAAGCTTTTGAGTAAACTTGGATATACTGCTGATATTGCATCTAACGGAAAAGAAGCTCTTGAAATGGTTAGCGAAAAAAATT